>Ga0224501_10003467_pt1 | contig 12402 bp, 4 predicted proteins | sample SF_Oct11_sed_USG_4_FD_169105 | JGI IMG/M metagenome (GOLD analysis project Ga0224501, IMG submission 169105) | Sediment microbial communities from San Francisco Bay, California, United States - SF_Oct11_sed_USGS_8_1 | ecosystem: Environmental > Aquatic > Marine > Sediment | place: USA... | reverse complement strand
TAACTGCCCAATCGGGTAGTTGGAGAAAAACGTACCTCCAGAGCAGTCCACTGTCGTGATATTCGTAAAAGACGAGTTTACTGAGTTTATGTAGCGCGGCTTCTCGCAGATGGTGTAGGCCTTCTATGTTATACAGATAAGAGGATATGATGGCCAAATCCTACAACAAACAGTCTCAGGATTTACTTCCATGTTATCAGCCAGGGTAACTTGGCATGAGTAGTGAGGTAGTTCAGTGGATGGTGATTATCTATCAATATAAAGGGATATTGGGCTGGGTCAGCGCAGCTCAATGAGATCTAGTTTAAATGGATTCCCCAGTGAGTCTACCACTTCAGACTTATAGAAATTTACTGCATAGAACAACAGCAACAACTTCAGCAGCAAAAAAAAACAAGAGTCAGTGACAGTTCGCGTTAATAGAATGCGTGTGTAGAAAAGGAGGTGCCAGTACTCAAGAGAGGGAGAGGGTTGGGCAGATTTTACAGGTTATATGCAGTGTTGAGTTCATTGAGTGTGACAACTGGCTTCGAGAGCTACAATGATTGAAATTAGTGCATCAAATATTATATTAGCCAGTACCTAGGTTGTGTCCAACGAGACATCAGATGCACGGAGAAACTCATTCCACCCAAAGCTTAGTCTCACACTGTGTAAGGTGAGTGCGAATGGTACTATGTTTGTGTCATCCTCTGTTATGGCAACATAATATAATCAGAAACTGTTAGCTCACTAGGTAGTAACAAGACTGGTTCATCGTGCACTGGTTGGCCTCTGAGCAAACACAAAAGAGGAGTGCCTTTTGACGTATCGCAACTGTAACTGTCTAGATTTTATACCCGAACGGTCGTATTACAAACAAAACATGAACCTCTTTCAATGGCTGAAACATTCTTTTGTGATTTGTAGCATTTCTGAATCAAAGAACTCCCGCCAAACGACGCTTTTGACTCGTATTTCCCAGGGACTGCAGCAATGCCTTATGATTGTGAGATGTAGTCTGTAGCTCATTTCAGATCAGATAGCAGCGCACAGACACATGACACTGCTAGCAATTCTCACACCCAGTTATTAACTAGTACACTGCTCGCTACACCCGCTACGTTGCCTAATTCTATGAAGCTCGGTCACTCGCATCCAGTCTGGCTTTATGCAGCCTCAGTGATAAGAATATGGAGATTTTCCTGGTAGTCAGTTGATTATGCAAATCGTGATTGAGTGAGAAAGCCACGCCTGGGCACTCTGACTAAACGCTGAGGACCCTCACCACAATATGTACTAAAACTCTGCATTCTCCAACGATACCTGGCCAGGCCACCAATAATGTCCTTAGGAATAACACACCATCAATCAATTACCTGTTGTTTCACGTCCGAATCAGCCACAAAAAGTGACAATGAGGTTTTCAACACAATTCAAAACATGGACTCAGACAAATTGAAGGCGTAGCCATCTATTGGATCATAGAACCAGCCTGCTATAAAAAAACTTACACGAGGCATTTAGCGAACTATCTATGTAAACTCAATTATGGCGGCGCAAGTGTGTGCACTCCATTTGTCAGATGAATAACGTGTTATTTAATATGATATCTCCCCCAGCGGGCATCGGTTTCTTTTTATCTTGGTTCAGCCCATTCGCCAAGGGCTTCGCGACTGGCCAAATTGATAGTTAGGGAGATCGCTGGCCGCGCTTCTAGTCATAGCTTAGATAGATTAGACGCATCCATCCATCTATAATCGGAATCTCTAGCTGAAGAAATACTAATTCAGTGATGGAATAGTGCTGTTTTATTATGACTGTCGGCAGCGGCAGCTGTTTGTGTCATGAGGAATGTGTGAAAGATTTGGCACAGACTGCTATGGGTAGCAGTTGAACTGGAATTTGGCAACAGAAGCTGCAATCATGAGACCTACACAAGATAGTACGAAGAGGCTCACTGACTGACTATGGCTAGACCTTGACAACCACAACAGGCTGCTGTATAATGATGCAGCAACTTACTGGAATTGATGAGAAATTTTTTTTTAAGTCAACATTTTTTTCTCCAAATGAGTTGCATCTCCACAATGTCTTTGAGTTAGGAAACTAATGCGATTACCTTTATTACGTCTCCACAGGTGAAAAGGCATGAATGGGTTCGCAGCATTCTTAGGACAACTCAAACATGGACATGTTACAATTTGTAACAAAACAAAACACCTCGAGTTATAACTCTATGGACGGATTATAACCACACCGAGAGCCCTAGAATGAAAATGTGCATACAATAAACCCCTACTCACAGGTGCGAGTTCATATGGCTAGATGTTATCTGAGATCTCACCTGAGGCTATAGTGGTGATGGTTGGAGGTGATAGGGAGGGGTGGGGAATAATGAGGGCGCGTGATCGGGAGAGGTGAGCGCGAGGGAGAGGTGGATGTGAGAGAGGATGGGCTGATGATATGGTGGGTGCGAGGTTATGCTGTTGTCACTTACCTGTTGGGTTCGATCATCGGGTAGTTTCTGTAGACTATACACCAGCCTGCGGTCCATCTTGCATTCTGTCAGAAGGAGTCGTGGATTCCCATAGACGATCTACATAAAAGTAAATTCATCTCATGGTTATCTACCATAGCAACACCTTATTTCTTCATCTAATAATCACTCCCATCTACCTCAGCCTATCTCGACCTGTCTATATCAGTAACACAAGATCAAAGTATCAACTGACCCACCCTTCAGCGAACTATTCTGAATTCTGTAGTACTTTACCAAACTAGTGACCAATAAATGATCATATTATGGGTTATTCAGTGTTTTTTAGGTACTATAAGTGTGCAAATGTGATCCCATTGCGCTTCTCTAGCGTAGCTTCAGATGCTAGCATGAAAAAAAGTTGTCCTAATGATGAGTACCGGGAGTGTGAGTAGGCACAGCCCTATTCACTAAGAAAATATCCACAACAATAAAAACAAAGGTAACATTTTTACATAAAACAGATAAGCGTGGCATTAAGGCAGCTGGCCATGCTGTTACTGTTAGTTAGTAACCTTATTACCCACACTCAACAGCGCAGACCTACCTGCCCTAATGACAATGCACATGTTGGACAACATGTGTAGGTGATGGCTATGGCATCAGTGATTCAGTCAGTGCCCAGTGCATGACTGAGTAAGTCACAAGAAATGACTCGCGTTCAGTTCACATCCAGAGTGACTCACAGTCACACATCTCTTCTCACAGTCTTGGTGATGATCTCATTTGTTCTCAGGATTAACTTAAACTTTAAGTTTAACTTAAACTTAAGCTTAAAGTGTGTTACTAACCGCCTAACGTAACTAACTAACTTATCAACTAACTCAACTTAAGGGTTAAGTCTTTAACTTTAAGACTTAATTATCCCCTTCAGCCCTTGCAGATGACTCATTGAGATTGACTGAGTGAGATACTGGTTTGCACCCAGTCATACCTAGAACCATAAGTCGTCGATTGGGCAAACATGACTGTTCCCTCGCCACAAAGTCAGATATTCCAACATAAACGTATTCGCTTAGTTAGTACTAGTATTACTATTAGTACTAGTACTAGTAGTGTATATCATGGTCGACATCAAACTTGGCAGGTGATCGCAGGTTCTTTTCCTACCAGTTCGACGACGCTCGCGCTACTTACAGTCCAGGGAGGTATACTGATCTCAGGAACAATTTTATCCGAATACGTGCTTTAGGTTAAATATCTTCTGTTTTTCTCGCCTACCTGCGTATAGCTGGCTAGTAGCAGATGCCAAGAAAATCAGAGATAGTTGGAGAAACGTTAGTACTTGTACTAGCCAATCATCAATCAAATCCCAAAATTTACAACAAAGATGGATGATCGATTGCTTCCTGTGACATATTAACCTCGAAGAAATGCGATCGTTTAAATCAGCTACAAATACGTTGTCCACCTGAACTAAATTCTTGATATGAACAAAAGCCTTGGATAATCACCTGTAAATTGAATCGAGAGCACATCATAGCCTCATGGGCCGTCGCATTACAATTTGATTTCGACTATAAGCAAACTACAAAATATATCCGCGTGATTCTGGGCGAGTGGTGCTTTTCAGTTTCTCTTTCTAAACTTGGCAAACTCCTACCAACTCTCTACGGTCTACCTGGTGAATTTCTGAATAGGGGTTATAACTAAAACTAGTATTTTTATTTTCTGTATTTTGGAGCGATGAAAGTGCCGTTGAGCAGTGACTGACGGTTGAGAGTTGTCGTTTGTTACTTCACTTGTTACTTGTTAATAATTGTCATTCATGATTCAGTCAGTGGTTCACAGTTTTCAGCTTCACTTTCAGTTTCAGTCATCAGTGATTCACTCATTTCATTGTCATTCTCATTGTGTTTGAATCGAATGACTGAGAGTGAGTGAGTCACTACTCACTGAGGTGAGTGAGTCGATTGAATGAATGGCAGTCAGTGTGACAGTGACAATAACAGCGACTGACTTACTAACTAAGCAGTTGACTCAATCAGTCAATGACTGTTTGGAGTTGGGTTGACATGACTTGATTGTGACTTGTATTCAGTATTGTAACGGAATGTGATTGTGAATTGAAACGGGAATGAAATGAGTTTTCATGATTATGAATATGAAATATATGATGGAAACCAGTAACCACGTTTGTGTCATTACACAGACTGACAGAGCAGCTTATTTATTGGGTTATTTATGATCAGTTTAGGCTGCATCTAAATCTAATTCTAAAGTATGAGTAGATCCATAGAATTAAAGGGGAGGATAACTCTATGAGTGAATCGGTGACCTTTACATGACATGCTTGATATTTACGTCATTGAGTAGTCCTTGGCCTAGTTAATAATTATGGGTTCAGCACCAATATATCTGTATTGTTATCCTTTCCAATCTTGTCAGCATTGGATGGGAAAGGTCTGTGGATTGGGAGTGAGTTGTTCTCACAGCGGCGCACCACGCTGTTATCATGATCCCCAATAATAATAGCACCATGTCTGCCGAGCTAACCCATACATAAGGGAACCTAAAGCCACATATGCTGGTTTCAGGTTGATAACTTTGACAACTTTGTAGCAATTTGTTTAGCTGGCATGAAATAGTCCACTAGCACTCTATTTACAGTGTGTAAACCAAAGCGGGTGAACACGCATATATATTTTATTGATGGCACTAAAAGCCAAGAATGTACATAAAAGACCATGCTCAATAAATGCCTACTTTCCAGATTAGATGCCAATTTTACCTCTGGCTCATGAATTTCATAGTCCACAGTGACCAGAAAGACAGGTGATTTCTTGAAATCTCTCCCGGGACAGTACCATCAGCGGATTTTGGGGTTAGGCGTAATATTCAGAATAGATTGAGCATTCACTGCGTCAAGTCATTATGCTGTTTCAAATGGTGCATATAACTTGGGATCTTGGTATACCGCTCCCCCTTACCATGAGCTGTACATCACTCTATCTGAGGTCATTGAACTGTTAGCCAGTCAGTGTCAGACCCCAAACCTTTTATGTCACAGAGAATTTTGTGGTTCTTTGTTTGATTTTGATTTGCTCAGATTGGCTTGTTTATAAACTCTGGCGGTGTACAGTTCATTTCGTTTCGTGTGATCCACTTGTTTGTGTTAGGTCAAAATCGGAGATATAATGTCTCTGGGTCAAAACAGTTATTAAATCGCGTGTTATTGTTGTTTCCAGTTGGGTGACCGACAGTGGCACTGCGAAGATGATGCCCTGGTTTCTGGTGTTATTGCTGATTGATTTTGTGACAGGAGGCTTTCCATTGACTCTTCAGCCTGAGAAGATTGGACTCGGTAACTCCCCACCTCTCACTCACTTTGTAAGTTACTACTAGTAAGGTGAAGCGGTGGCTTAGTGGATATATTGGGTTGAAGCGATGGCTTATCAGATAGCGGAATGGTCCTTGGGCATAGAGTCCCTGGCTCGATTCCCAGAGCATTATCAGTTTCTTGGTGTGAGGATAATTCTACATGGTAGCAATTGGGCGTAGGGCTCTAAGGGATCTTGCCTTAAGGGTTCCCTCTCCCTGAACGAATCATACTTACATCCACAAAGTTATAACATTGTGATTTTTATGGGATGTTGAATAGTATCAGGAATAGGGAAAAGCATGCTTGTTCTGAAGTGGTAAAGATTTTCTATTAAAATACGTTGAAAATTCCGTAATATTTGGGGACAGAAGATTTGTAGTAAGAAACTCGGACTTATTGCGTTAATATTCTCACTGAATTATCTCATTGCCATAGTGACAAGACCAAAATAAAATTCTCCTCAGTTAGATGGAAGGATAATCCTGTATCGACTTGTTATTGACCTCCCTATGTTCCTATAAGCTTTACATTGTCACTCTGTCGGTTGTAGACGGATAAAGATGGACGATTCCGTATTTTCCGAGGCCTGAACCGCGTCTATAAGGCCCCACCATTTTATCCAGAGGTCCTTCTGAATAAAACCCATGTTGCCAACATTGCCAGCTGGGGGTTTAACGTGGTGCGCCTCGGCACGCTTTGGAGTGGAGTGGAAATCGCACCATTTACAGCCAACGAAACTTACCTGGGGCAATTAGATATCATAATTCGCTCACTGAGAGAACATGGCATCTACGTCATCCTTGACGCCCACCAGGATATCCTGTCCACTAAATTCGGCAGCTATGACGCAGCACCACGCTGGCTGATAGACTCATTCCCTCCCCCTCGTCATGCCTACCCTTGGCCATTGAAGGCGAAACCATCTAACTGGATGCTGGGATACATTACCGAGGCTGCCGGGCACGCATTTGAGTGCATCTATGATAATGTGAACCAGGCTCTGGATCATTACTCATTTTTCTGGCAGACTATGGCGCACCGATTCGGGCAATATGAAAATGTCCTCGGCTTCGAGCTGATGAATGAGCCATGGCCGGGTGATGTAATGCGGAACCCGCTGTTGTTTGTACCCGGCCGGACCGGTCATAAAGTTCTTCTGCCGTTTTACGATCACCTCGTTGCCAAGATCGACGCGGTGGATAACCGAACGATGATCTTCTACGAGCCGCTCACGTGGGGAATGATTGTGCATGGTTCTACCCTCGGTTCGGGTTTCTCACGCGTTCCGGGCGGGGATCGATTCCGCGACCGTGCTGTCTTCTCCTACCATTATTACTGCTGGTTTGCGGGCGTTTATAACGATAACCCATTTCCAAAGTGGCTTCGCAGCATATGTGATCACATGTTCTTCCCGAAGGTGCTGCAAGCCGTACTAAAGGACACGCAGCAAACCGGTGGGGCGTCCTTCCTCACAGAGTTTGGTCAGTGTAAAGCCACCGCTGCTCATAACACTACTGAGTATCAGGAGTGTCTGAGCGTGCTCAATCACTCAGAGGAGAGCATGGTGTCCTGGACTTACTGGGACTCTAAATTCTATAACAATGACGGCACCATATTCACAGAAAATGTTAAGCTTTTTAGTCGACCGTACGCCATGGCAATTGCTGGTATACCGTTCGGTTCCGCGTTTGATACGAATACCCGCGTGTATGAGATTATGTATTTCCCCCGGGCCTGTAACGGAGCACCCTCTGTAATATATGTTAGTCCGTATCACTACCCGAATGGCTATACGGTCCAAGTATCCACCGGTCTCCAATTTAATGTAACGTACAATAATTATGTGGAGGTCACAATGACTAAGGATTACAAGCCAGGATCGCTACCAAGTGCCATTAAAATCACTCCACTATAATCCACTCAGTGCCAATAATTCGCATTACTTGTGACCATACTGATCCCTACAGCCCTGTTATTATGATGACTAGACCGATCAATTATTTCCGGTGATTTGCTGTTTGAGAATTTTTCCTGAGAATCACCATTTGTCTTCCACGGGTTCTGGTTGTGCGCACTTTTGTGTAGGTACTGATTTGTACGTGTAATTTTTTTGAGATTTTTTTTAATGAAATACACTATTGGTAATGAAAAGGCTCTGAAAAGCTGTTCCTTCTATGATAGAGCTGTGATATGAAGTGGCATGGGTGGTAAGTAATGGGAGCGGCCAGTCCCCTCCGGCTACATAAAGGTTGTGCATGGAGTTATCTGTGACTGTATTGAGGAACTAGGGTTTGTTAATAGATAATATTACATTAGGTTAGAATAATTTTATTTTACGTGAATGACATTATTAGGGCAAAGCCTTGTATACAAGATGGTCCACGAAGGAGAAACTAGCAAAAATACAAATTCATGATCGAGAAACGAAGTGAGGGACGGTCAGGCATCAGCAGTCATGTAGACATAGGAGAAACTACGAAATACATAATATTAACTGTTTAAATGTCCGAAAGTTAGCTGAGGTTACAGAAGTTATCTAGGTTGTTCCACGTCTTAGAGGAGTAAATGCTCCATGCACAGTTCATTGTCGTATGTAGTGTCCTGGGAACTTCGATTAAAAGTCGGTGTGATGCGCGAGAATTATTTTTTGGGGTGAGTAAGCTCGTGGAGATAAGTTGGTACTAGTCCTTTAACGGTTCTGTAAGTTAGTAGCGCTAATCTGAGCTTTTGACGATTCTCGAGACTGGTTCAGTTGAGGTTGCTGTCTAGGTCTGCAATTGGAAAATAACAGGCACCAGCACAGGGAATGTTCAAAATGGTTCTCATGCATGCCTTTATTTTGGATAACCTGTAGTGGTTTGTTATTAGCACTAGAGCAGTGTGACCAGACAGAGTCAGCATAATCAAGAATGGATTGGGCTAGCGCAGTGAAGACTATCTTGGACTGTGCAATGTACAAATAGGGTCTTGTAGTCTTAAATATACAGACGAGAGGCAGCTTTACCTTGTAGTAAGTCATGTTTCGATTCCAATTAAGGCGTTCATCAAGTATTAAGCCTAGGTACTTAAAGTAATTAACTCTTTCAATTTCAGAGTTGTCTATCTGAGGAGAAAAATCTTTGTACTTGGTAATCGTTTTCTGAGTACCAAAGATCCTGTATTTGGTTTTTTTTACATTTATGCTCAGCTTGTTGTCCTTAATTTCTGCGAGTTTAGTGGATTGTCAGATTCAAGAAAAATGTCATCAGCATACATGTGATTGTGATGTTTCGAGTTTGACAGTGTGGAACCTCAATTGTTAATGCACAGCAAAAAGAGTAGTGGTCCTAGTATGCTACACCTTGGGAAACCCCGATATCGATTCTAGCAGGAGAGGAGGTATGACCATTTACCTGAACTTTTTGGGTTCCATCATTTCAAGTTTCAAATAGTTTGAAATCCAAGAATGATTTGTTCAACCAATGCCAAATTTGCTAAGTTTGTGACTCAGGATAGTATGATCAACAGTATCAAAGGCTTTTTGAAAGTCTATAAACACAGCTAGAGTAACATTCTTGCTACCTATGGCTCTATAGAGTTGATCGGTAAAATGTAGCAGCGCAGTTTCAGTTGAATGATTGACCTACTCTTAACCCATTTGTTCTTTTAGCTTTACCAGATGAAGATTTTGATATAAAATGAAGAAGTAGGATAACTAGAAAACATAGGGCCATAGAATAACTATCTTCCTAACTGTGTGGCACATCCTGGCTTAATGATGATGCCAAAAAATATGATATTATGTTATGTGGATTCATGTATTAATATTATAGAGATTGTTTACAGCTCATCATGAGTGTGTGAGGTCAAGGCTGGTGTAGCTAGTAAAATATGCTTGTACTGATCACTGGGTAGTTTACTCAGTGAGCTCTTAGTTATAGGTATGTCACCAACAAGCTTCAAGAGAGTGGTTATCTCCACCTACAATAACATAACATTTATACGATGCCAGCATAACTCAGTGGCTGGAGTGCTAATTGGTAACAGACATGCTGGTTACAAACTTGGGTTCCGACCATAAGCGCAACCCCCTAACTCCGCCCCTAACTCTCCGAAGCAAGCCGCGGGGTTAGGAGATCTGTTAAATATAATGGTCATGCAACTGAATAGTAATAAAACGATAAAATGACAAATTGGAGTGTGGTGGTTAAGCTCTTTGGCCGGCTTTTTAAGTTTCAGTGTCAGGTTAGGCCAGTGTATAAGTGCACCTTGCTTCCAAAATCCCGATAGAGAAGGTCCCGTGACCTTCCGTAATCAAATCTTTAGCTTGCATACAAATTTTGATTGTGGACAACAGATAGTCCTGGTAGGTTTGAAGTCAGTCAACCTAACCCATTTGTTTACGCATCACTCATGTGGCAAACTCGGCTATGTGGAGAAGGGATAGGTAGATCGCTGAGTGCTGGTGACCGTTACCCACTGGTTGGGACCTCCATTGTCTATGATCCGAAATCATAGATATATAATACCGATTATTTCACATGTTTGCATGACACACCCTGGAAAATGCTGACACAGATGTTCTCACCAGGCTACTTCCTGTATTTTTGGCAGATGTCAGAACGTACAAAATTATTGTTATACCTTGGTATGAAAAATATCTGTGGCTACTTCCTGAAAGCACGTTGTTGGAAGTTTGTCTGACTCATCAAGAAGCTGCAGTAGCAGAGAGCGAAGCTTCTGAGCCTTCTCAGAAATAGAGCCCCCGCAAAGACTCTGAAAAATAAAACAGGAATATCCGATGTAAAGTGACATCGTATGCCTAGACAACAGACTTCCTGTTGTACGACGGAGCTAGCGCTTCGTGTTGTGTCTACAGGCTCCATGCTCATGAAATCAAATGCAATTATCGTATGCCCAGCACTAACGGTAAGAAATCATCCCTCACCCGAAAACAGAGTAATCAAGGTAGATGCAATAAATAGACCCTGAATTGACAAACCCTGGTTCAAAGGCAAGGCTGAGTTTAGACAATCCAATCTATCACTGGTTTCGCTATTTTGTCCCATCCACGGCCATTCAATTTAAAATCACAGACCATTTACACTCGATAAATTTTTCAACTGTAACCTGTGCGCCCGCTGACACTGCATTGATTGATTTATATCAGGGGTCTATTAGAGGCCTCTAATCCCATAAGATTACTCACTATTCCATCTCGCGGTGTGGCGCAGATGAGTGGTGCTGACTTGCTTTTCTCTAAATCAGCATCACAGGTCAGCCTTGTTTGGTTAGCTCTCCAGTGGTAGGAGACAGTTTCCGTATACTTTCCATAGGATGTTACATGAACCATTACTCCTATATAAGCATGACCGAAAGTTATACCGGTACCATATCAAAACTGGTACATCAATTTATATCCAAAGTACTCATTGAGTACTTGATACGAAACCATCACAGTGGTATCGAAGTCTGTGCGTCTCGACTTCGTACACAGGGAGGGGTGAGCATTATGTTGCATGCAACATTAGGAGAAAACTTGTAGCGCAGCTGTGAAAGATGAGGTGGAAAGAGTCATAGTTTTATATCAAGTACTTTTTAAACTTCGCGATTGCCGATTTTATCTTCTGCTTTAAAAAAAAACCATTAATTTTTCCCATATAACGATGATTATCATTAATTCAGTTTGAGGGGGAATTCCTTCTGATCAACTTGGTCAAGATGTTATTGAGGTGTGCCACTGCATGGCTGAGGGAACATACAGTGAAATGTTTAATGAAAGAGAATTCTGGTCATGCCAGTATGAGATTTGACCTAAACATCCACTTAGTATGAGAAATTTTCAGTTTGAAGGAAAAAATACATATCCTTTGCACTAAAAAATTCGGGTTTCCCTCTTGGAATCAAAATTAAAATTCAAAGATACTAGCTACATGTTGCCAGCGCTATGACGAAAAACTATCTCAAAAGTCACCTGTGTGTATATAGCTCTTTAGGCTTATGGAACGTAGGATGCACTTCTGAACACCACCGGGTTCTACTAGACATACCAGGAGGTAGGAGGAGGCAATCACCAGGCAACAGGGAGGCGTGATTCCACTGTACTGTTCCTGTCCATGGATGGTCAAAAACATTAACCAGATCAGCATTCACCTTCACCTGGTGTCTGCTACTGCAGATATCCTAGGAGAGAATGTAAACATGACTGCATTCAGTATGTGAATACGACTGTGTGGGTGAATGCATGGCTTCTGATTGGTATTGGAAAAGGATTAACATCTCAGATTTGATTTGAAAACTTTATTATATTTGGCTAACTTTTTCTCTTAGAGACCCCAAGCTGAACAACACATGGTAAGAGCGACAGTGAAATCCAAAACTATCCAGGGCCCATAGGGTTGCTATATTAAACAGAGTTATTTCTAACTAAGTGGTTCATGGACCTTGATGTAAAAAGACCCCCTGCTCTTATTAAGTTATCCATATAAAATAAAATGATCCTGCCCTGCCCTGCCCTGCCCTGCCCTGCCCTGCCCTGCCCTGCCCTGCCCTCACCTCCCCTCCCCTTCCCTCACCTCCCCGC
>Ga0224501_10003466_pt1 | contig 12408 bp, 15 predicted proteins | sample SF_Oct11_sed_USG_4_FD_169105 | JGI IMG/M metagenome (GOLD analysis project Ga0224501, IMG submission 169105) | Sediment microbial communities from San Francisco Bay, California, United States - SF_Oct11_sed_USGS_8_1 | ecosystem: Environmental > Aquatic > Marine > Sediment | place: USA... | reverse complement strand
CCCTGCTCCGTTAATTCTTGAGGGCGCACATTATACCAAGCTTTACATCTTATGCAGAAAAAACCCCGTTATAAATCCCAAAAGATGTAGCCTGGGGTCTTATACAGAAAAAATCTCGCCAGGTGACCACATACAGCAACCTGGACACATTCTCAATGCGCCTTATTTCGTCATATTTAAGGTCACTTTAACTCGACGATTTGCTGCCCGGCCCCTTTCAGTATAATTAGTCGCCACTGGCTTGCGCTCACCAAAGCCTTTTAACACTACCCTGCCAGCCGGAACTCCCTTTGAAACCAGAAAGTCTTTAACCGACTGAGCTCGTTTTCTTGATAAACGATGATTGTAATAACGGCTACCAATCGCGTCCGTATGACCTTCTACCACTATTTTGATATTTTCGAACTCCCTGGCATAAAGGGCCGGATTTTCCAGGATCTGCCGGGCCTGCTCAGTTAGACCTGATTTATTCAAATGAAATGTGACAGTGGATACTCGCAAATCATCAAAGCTGTAGGGCAATAAGTCGCTGATACATTTCTGGAAGCCTGGTAAAACCTCACGAAAACGCACGGGAGACAGGGCTACACTGACATCATCACGCCGGTCAGCCCAGTCCTTATAATGCAAAACAGCAAACATACCTGCATCCAGCTCATATAAAATTCTTAATGCTATGGCATGGGTTGCATAAATAGGCGTCTTACCCGCACTAACTGAAAACTCACCAATATCCCTGGGTTTCACCGCCTGTTTCCAGAAAGATGGCACCGATGCCATACTTGCCACACCATCCTGCATCGGTGGTTGCAGAACATCAAGACTAAATACAAGCTCACCATTAGATGAATGCACAAAATTACCCTGGCCATAACGAGGTATAGGGTGACTCAATTGGCAACGAACTGGCGAAGCATGCAAAGTCCAGCGTGACTCAGCAAAACTTGCCTGGAATTTCTGATTTGCCTGGGCGAGACCCACAATAAGAAACATCAACACATGAAAGACGGTTTTAATCATAAGTTGTAAAAGCCTTAATAGCTTTACAACTTAGCGACAAACAACCTGGAAACTTTAATCAAAAGGCGTATAGCGAATTTCTAATATTGAATAAATGATTTCCCCTTTTGGACTAACGACAACAACCTCATCACCTTCATGTTTTCTCAACACCGCCCTGGCAACAGGCGAATCCATACTAATATACAAAGGGTCGACATCAAATTCATCAGGTCCAACAATACGATAACGCACAACTTCAGCGGACTCATTTTCCAGCGCTACCCATGCACCAAAAAATACCTGTTTTTCATTATCCGGCGACCGATCAACAACAATTAATTCATCAAGACGTTTTGACAAATAACGTACGCGGCGATCAATTTCACGTAATTCTTTTTTTCGATAAATGTATTCAGCATTCTCTGAACGATCACCTTCAGCAGCGGCTTCAGACAATGCCCGGGTTACTTCGGGGCGTTTTGTGCGCCATAGATAATCAAACTCATCTACCAGCTTCTGTTTTCCTTCCGGCGTGATGTAATGCGAACTTTTTGGTGATGGAGGCCTGTATCTACCCATACGTGATGCAATGTGAATTTCCTGGTGATATCAGTCTGTATCTACCGATAAAAACAAAAGGGCGCCTTAGCGCCCTGGAATAACAAAAGAAGTTATTATTATTATCCTGGTTACTGATATTTCTATCAGTTAAATTAATTTTGCTCGTAACACTGAATAATGTCTTTTACCAGACCACTACGAACAATATCCTCATGATAAAACTCGTGTACGTATACTCCCTCAATTCCACCCAGTCTGTCAATAGCATCTCGCAATCCCGACTTACAACCTATATCTGACTGTCGAATATCACCATTCACAACAACCCTGCAGTTCTCTCCTATTCGCGTTAAAAACATTTTTAATTGCATCTGTGTGCAATTTTGCGCCTCATCAAGCACAACAAATGCATCATTAAATGTTTTTCCCCGAAGATATGCCAGTGGGGAAACAACAATCCTGTCATTCTTAATTCCACACTCAACCACGCCTTTACCCAGACGATCAATAAGACAGTCTCTAAATGCGTCAAAATAAGGGTCAAATTTCTCCTGTAGATCGCCAGGCAGAAAACCCATATTTTCGCCTGCTTCAACAGCTGGTCGACTAATAATAATACGATCTATACGCCTGCTTTCAAGCTCTTCAGCAGCTAGCGCACCCGCACAATAACTTTTTCCTGTACCTGCAGGCCCAATACCAAATGTTAATTTATTTGATTTTATTCCTGCTATATATTGTGACTGGGATTTTGTACGTGCTTTGAAGGGTTTTGAAGGGGGAGGGGAAGTTAGCTGCGCATTTAAGTATGCGTTATGAGTATTTATATCAACGACAACTGAATTATTTGAGCCTCGTTTGCGTGATGTTCGCATCGCCTTTTTTCTGGCTACATTTTTTTTAGCCATATAAATTCACCTTTTGTTAAAATCTTATTTGATAAAAATGGCCTACTAACCTGGGACACATAAAGAATTAATAGCATTCTAAATATTGGACTCATGTTTTCTCATACCATTTTTATGATTTAGTTACCAAATGGTCAATCCTGCTTAAAAAAAACTATTTCACCCCCTTTATTAAAATTTTAAATAACATTTAGTAACACTTATAGAAGATAGCGCCACATGGGTCAAGTAATTATTTATAAAACCTGACTTTCTCAAAAAATCCTTTACTTATATATTCTGCAATGCTATTTTTAAAGGCCGTCTCCGAAATAATTCAACATTTCTTCACGCACTTAACAATTTTATCTTGGTTTCTTTCTTCTATCTTCAAATAACTCAATTTTAAGATACCAACCTAAAATACCCAGCACTGTTAATAAAATACCAACAAACAAAACAATTATCATAATAATGAACAACAGGCGTATCTCATTCATAACATACTTTTTGACATGGCTTGTTGAAGCAAGATCAAGCTCTTTTTCTTTTTTAAACAATAGCAAATTGGCTTTCTCTGCACGTAACCGCTCTATTTCATATGATGAATATGAAATGCCATCAGCTACAACATCACCACTCACATTATCTTCCTGCCCTACTGCCTGCAGAGCCTTTTCAATATGCTTTAGCTCATCATTAATAGCATCAACTTCCATGGATGTCCTGACTGCATTTTCATAGGTATTAACAACTGAAATTTCATATTGATTTATTTTTACCCAGGCATATAAAACTGAGATAACAACAATTAAAAAACCCAGGATTGCTAAAACTCGGTAAAGACGTATCGCGCTTGGCATGAGTAATGCCATATTAGTTATCCTCCTGATATTTCATTTTTAAAATTATATTTTTATTTGCTCGCATCGAATGCCAGCTTACACCAATGCTTCATGTTTTTAATTGAAAAATTTTCTCTATTTTCTTCAGGCCAGAATGGATCAAAACTCACCCAGCTCTCACCCAGTTCAGCAATAATTTCGCCGCCTTTTACTAATGCGTCTTTTATTCCCTGCTCTGGCAATTTATACATTAATCCACTCATACCTATTGCAGCAGCAAACATCACACCCTCGGATGTATGCACAATATAGTAAGCATGGTTATCGGTATCAGGACAATAAAAATGAATATCTGACAGGCCCTCAGCAGATTTGATTAACAAATCGACTATATCTGCATGTGCTGATGGCTGATATCGCTTAAGAAAAGCAATCATTTCCCTGTTTTCCAGCCTGTTTAACAGACCATCAAATTCTTCCACAGGACCAGACAGGCTCATATCTCACCTCCCATACTTCACATCATCTTAGTATGATTATGGTCAGAGTATAAACAAACATCAAATGATTCAACAGGAATGAGTTCAACTATTACAAATTTGTGCAGAATTAATCGACCAGTCGTTTAAACAGGCGTTCTGCAACAGCAATAGCATTATTAACGTCCTTATCGAGCACATTAAAATGCCCCATTTTACGCCCCGGACGAGCATCTTTCTTACCATACAAATGCAGTTTCACGCCTGGTTCAGATAATAAGACAGACCAGTCAGGATCCCATAAGTCACCCAGCATATTCACCATCACTACGGGAGAAACCAGTCTTGCATCTCCTGGCGGTAATTCACAAATAACCCGTACCTGCTGCTCGAATTGCGAAGTCACACTGGCATCCTTGGTGTAGTGACCGCTATTGTGTGGCCGCGGTGCCATTTCATTAAAAATTAACTGTCCATCATCTGTAATGAAAAACTCCACAGCAAGCACACCAACATAATTTAAGGCTTCGGCCAGCTTGATTGTCTTCTCAATCGCCTGATCTTTCAGCTCATCGACTACCCTGGCAGGCACAATTGACTGATGTAGAATACCATTTCTATGTTCATTTTCAGCCGGCGAATAAAACTGAATCTCACCTCGAGAATTTCTTGCCAGTAAAACAGAAATTTCTTTTTTCAACGCCATTTTCTTTTCAAGCACAGCTTCAACACCCGCCATACTTCTATACGCATCTTCTGCCTGCTGAAGATTATCAACTACAAACTGGCCCTTACCGTCATACCCCAAAGTTGCTGATTTTAGAATAGCGGGGAACCCGACCACCTGGCTCGCCTGCTGCAAATCTTTTTCACTATAAACAGCGGCAAAAGGCGCAGCAGCTATACCCTGGGCTTCAGCAAAATTCTTTTCTTTAATTCGATTCTGGGCAATCTTTACCACATCTGGCGATGGATGGACCGGCTTTTTATCCAGCAGGTACTGCAGACTATCCGCAGGAACATTTTCAAACTCAGTGGTAATCACATCACATTGATCCGCCAACTGATCCAGTGCCGCCTTATCTGTGTAATCAGCCTTAATATGACCATCAGCAATACGTCCAGCAGGACTTGAGGGATCAGGATCCAGCACTATAGTCTGATAACCCATGGTACGGGCAGCCACACAGAACATACGACCCAGCTGACCGCCACCCAGAACACCCAATGTAGAACCCGGTAAGATCATTATTCGACCGGGGGTAATTCCATCGCCAGTACCGCATCCTGCTGATCTGCACGAAAATCTGCCAGTTTTTCAGCCAGCTTAACATCCTGAACTGCCAGGATTGAAATCGCATACAGAGCTGCATTGGCGGCTCCAGCCTCACCTATCGCAAACGTTGCTACTGGCACACCTTTTGGCATTTGCACAATAGATAGCAATGAATCCATACCTTTTAAATAACGTGATGGTACAGGTACACCCAGTACTGGCACAGTAGTCTTGGCTGCCAGCATACCCGGTAAATGAGCTGCACCTCCGGCACCTGCAATAATACAACTCAAGCCTCTTTCCCTGGCTGTCGCTGCATACTCAAATAACAATTCGGGTGTTCTATGCGCGGATACAACACGTGCCTCATACTCAACACCAAAAGCGTCTAACTGATCTATAGCATGCTGCATGACTGGCCAGTCACTATTACTGCCCATCACCACACCCACTTTCATATTTGCCATCTCATCAACCTGTATTGCGGCCAGAACCGGAGAAAACGGTCTATTTTATATGAATCTTTATTTTTTTACGAACCAAATTAGTCTACCCTATTATTCTAAATACAATAAATTAAAAGTTAGCAATAGAGATGGAAAAGATATTAATCACCGGTGGCGCTGGTTTTATAGGCTCACATACAGCAGATTTACTTATGGAACAGGGCATACCTGTCAGGGTACTGGATAACCTGTCATCAGGTCACCGACATAATTTACCTGACCAGCACCCATTACTGGAATTCATTGAAGGTGACATCTGTGATGCCGACACGGTAAAAAATGCCATGAAGGATGTTAGCCACTGTCTGCACCTGGCAGCCCAGGTTTCAGTTGTCGCATCCCTGGAAGACCCTGAATTTTCAGCTCAACAGAATATTCTGGGCTTTGTAAATGTAATGGAAGCTGCACGTAACAACAATGTTAAAAGACTGGTCTATGCGTCATCAGCAGCAATTTATGGCGAACCACCTAAATTACCTCTGGATGAAAACCTGGATGTCAAACAACTATCACCCTACGGGCTGGAAAAACAGATTAACGAACTTTACTGCGATCTTTATCATCGCTTATATAATTTTTCTTCTCTGGGAATGCGTTTTTTTAATGTCTATGGCCCAAGACAGGATCCTAAATCACCCTATGCAGGCGTTATCGCCCTGTTTGTTGATCGCATAACAGCCAATCAGCCAGTCACAGTATTTGGTGATGGCAAGCAAACCCGGGATTTTATTTATGTACGCGATGTCGCACGTACAAATATCGCTGCATTGCAAAATAGCTACCAGGGTGCATGTAATGTAGCCACGGGGAAACAGACATCCCTGCTTGACCTGATCAACACCCTGTCAGAACTGACTGGCAACCAGACAGATGTCAGTTTTGATGAGCCGCGAACCGGTGACATTGTTCATTCCCTGGCCAATCCTGAACGGATGAACAAAGAACTCAATATAATTGCTGATACCCATCTAAAAGATGGCCTCAACAAACTACTAAAGTCGATTCAATAAATAGCTGCTTCACCATAACTACAAACTATCAAAATAAATAACAACCGATCTAAAATACTGGTCACAATAATTATTTCATACCATGCTCACCACTTTAGTACTGTTGCTTTAATTAATATAAAGCTCAAACCAGCGAATAAAAAATAAATAGCGCTGGAACTACAAAACAAACAGGTTTACTTAATTTCTTGCCATCCATGCTAAAAACCCTTAACCCAACATTCGCTGATATTTATAAAATTAATTCAGCCCAAGAATAAATACCACCGCAAAAAACAATATATTATTAATTAATGACAAAACATATAAAATACTACACAAAATCAATAGATATTAATATAAAATATAAATATATCAATGATATAGATATATTTATTTATACAAATTCTATATCTAAAGACCTTGTTAGCCGTATTATTTATCATTAAAAATACTTATTATTTATATTTTTTAACTTTTTACGCTTTAATTTCAAGAAAGATTCAGGCTATACTAGCCGGCCGGCGTAACTAAACGCATTATCTCCCCAGAGGTTACAGTTATGGACACCAAATCAATAGACCAGCACACGAAAGCCGTCCAGGGACTCAAGATAGCGCATAACTCTGCAAGGACTATATTCCCTGCCTCAGATGGTCTCGCATCATTACAAAAATCAACTCTCTCCCTTATGAATAGCAGTAATAAAAAATGGGGCTTCTCCAGTTCCTCATTACGTGTTGAACGACAAAAAATCAATCATAACACCTGGAAGTTAACTGTTCAGAATCCCAGAACAAATGAAAAAATACTCGAAGTAGAAGGATCTGGCGACTCACTGTTTGCAAATGAAGATCACCTTGCCAGAATGGCTGAAGCAATTACACAGGAAAAATTAAAAATCACTACTAATTTTGATTAAACCATCAAAATCAATATGTTAGATCACAACGCAAGATATATATCAGATTTTTCTTACATTGATTTCAGTGTTTGATGATAGCGTATAACGATGATTTATTTTTATAATCTCATAATCTCTTAAAGCAAACTTCATGTGATATTAAAATGATGCAAAAACTCGACAACCTGATTCAGGAAATAATTGAATTTGGCAATACCATTTCATACAACACAAACCTGGAAGACATCAATGTCCAGAATGCATGTAATCTATTTAATAACTACCTGAGCTGGCAGTTCAACGAATTAAAAGAAGAACTAAAAACCCAGGGCTCAGAACTGGAAATCAAGCTTGTTACCAATGAATTAAATAAACTCTGTAGCTTAATTAAGCACAATGAACTAGCCACTGAGCCACAGTTCAACTGGTTCCAGAATCTACTACAATATTGCACAGATACACAGCAAAATAAAGCTGTCGTAATCTAATAGATTTTTTATAGCTGCTTTATTAGACCTGCCGATCAATATCACCTTATAATATGCATTTCCGATAAATAAAGTGAATAAACACCATGTCTATACAAGCTCAGAAAGTTGTAACTATTAATTACACCCTGAAAAATGATGCCGGTGAAACCATCGATGCATCTAACGATAATAGTTTCTGCTATTTACATGGTGCAAATAATATCATCCCTGGCCTGGAGGATGCATTAGCAGGTAAAACATCAAATGAAAAATTCAGTATCGTCATACCACCTGAAGATGCATATGGCGAATACAACCCTGCCATTCAACAAGTTGTAGATAAATCCATGTTTGGCGATGAACAGGTTGAAGTCGGCATGCAATTTCACGCACAGGCTGATGACGGCAATTTAATAATGATCACTATTGCTGAAGTTAATGGTGACCAGGTTACAATCGATGGAAATCACCCTCTAGCAGGTGTTACCCTGCATTATGACATCCATGTTGTTGATATACGTGATGCCACATCAGAAGAACTTGAACATGGCCATGTGCATTCCCATGGTCATTCCTGTGAACACTAATTATTTTAAACATCTGATCTGATATCTCAAACGACTGGTTTTCAACGCCGGGTTTAGACCCGGCATTTCTATCAGGCGTTTCCTTAATTGTCGGCTATTAACTTTATCCTTTACAAAAACACCGACAAAATTCTCATTAAAAATCGTTGTTAACTGAAAAATAGACTGAAATCTTTTATTGATTCTTTCATTAGTTATTGCTGAACATTTCATTAATTCATCTTTACTCACAAAATTTCTCACCACAACCCCATCATTCGATAGATGTTTTAGCAACTTGCTAAACCAGACCCCATTTGCTTTTATAACTGACACAGGCTCTCCATCTTTCTCTGCAAACAGATCCTCAATAATCAAATCGAATTTTTCGCCCCTGTAATTCTTAACCCAGCTTAATGCATCATCCTGGTACAAATGAATATCCATTCCCTTTACATTAAAAAAGTTTCGTGCAATTGTTAAATGCACCGGATTCAGTTCCACCCCTACAATTTTTTCTGGCTTAACAAAACACCTCAACAAATGAATCACGGCACCTCCGCCAACACCCAGAACCAGAACTCGTTTAATTTTATTTTTCGCATAAAAGAAAGCAGGTAGCATTAACAAATCCCAGACATGCCCTGTCAAAGGTTGCTCTGGATTATACTGGGTATGAAACACACCATTGGTATATAAGCGCAAAGTTTTCCCTGCACTCCGCACCTCATATACATCACCGTTTATACTGCTTTTCCAGATAATCGCCATAACATTACTCTGATTAATGTTATTATATTTTAACTTGATATTAATTAAATATGTGCTTTTGTATTAAGTAGAAAACAAAAAATCAGACAGGGAAAATAGATGACAAATGCCATTGTAGAACCCAGCTTTCGTGAAAGTGTTGACCTGATGGTTGACCGTGCCATAGCCGTCATGGAACTGGATGAAGGAACTGCCAATGCAATTAAAACCTGTAATGCAGTGTTACAGGTTAAATTCCCGGTCAAAATACGTGGCAAAATTGAAGTCTTTACAGGCTGGCGTGCTACTCATAGCACCCATCGCTTACCCTCAAAAGGCGGCATACGTTACGCACCTTATGCAAATCAGGATGAAGTTGAAGCACTTGCAGCACTGATGACCTATAAATGCGCCATTGTAGATGTGCCTTTTGGTGGATCTAAAGGCGCGCTATTGATTGATCCCAACCAGTATGATCGCGATGAACTTGAACTAATCACTCGACGTTTTTCACTTGAGCTCATTCGTAAAGGATTTTTAAGTCCATCTACTAACGTACCGGCACCTGATGTAGGCACAGGCCAGAGAGAAATGGCCTGGATTGCTGACACATATAAACATATTTATCCTGATGATATTAATTATGTTGCTTGTGTTACCGGCAAACCCATACATCATGGCGGCATACAAGGTCGTATAGAAGCCACAGGTCGAGGGGTACAATATGCTATTCGTGAATTTTTTCGCCACCCTGAAGATGTCAAACAGGCACATATGAGTGGAACGCTGGATGGCAAATCCTGTGTTATCCAGGGACTGGGTAATGTTGGCTACCATGCTGCCAAATTTTTATCCGAAGAAGATGGTGTAAAAATTACAGCTATTATTGAACGTGATGGTGCCCTGATTAATGATGCAGGTATTAATATCGAAGATATATACCAGCATATACAGAATCACCACACTATAAAAAATTTTCCCGGTGCAGTTTATGAAGAAAATGGCATGGCAATACTGGAAAAAGACTGCGATATCCTGATACCTGCCGCACTGGAAAGTCAGATCACACTGGAAAATGCGGCTCGTATTAATGCACGATTAATTGTAGAAGCTGCCAATGGCCCGATTACCTATGGTGCAGATGAAATCCTCAACAAAAAAGGCATCACTATTATTCCCGATGCCTATGCCAATGCAGGAGGGGTTACCGTTTCCTATTTTGAATGGATTCGCAACATCTCACATATTCGTTTTGGTCGTATGCAAAAACGTCATGATGAATTACGGGGTCAACAGATGGCTGCTATGCTGGAGGAAGTAACCGGTGCCAAAGTATCAGATAATATTCGAAATACTGTAACACGTGGTGCTGATGAACTTGACCTGGTGCGCTCAGGCCTGGATGACACAATGCGTATAGCCTACCAGCAAATACGCAATACTCTTGAAAATGAAGCAAATATTCATGACCTTCGTACGGCCTGCTATGTTACTTCGATTCGTAAAATTGCCCGTTCGTATCTGGATGTTGGTATTTATTAATATGTCAGAGCTGGATACAGATAATAACTACACTCATGAATAATAGACCGCATCATCAGCGGTAATTTCTTCCAGCCTATAACCCCTGCGCTCTGCATTCTTCCTTCTATCCTCAGCGATGACCATACCATCACTGTCTACCAGTGGAAATTCTGCCATAACATCCCACCGACGACGATCTTCAATACGCTCACGCTGATCAAAAATCAAACTACTCATTGCAATACTCCTGATTCCATAACACTACTCCAGTACACATATGATACCACTACCTCCCCCATATGAGGTAACCATTATTTTGATACTTGACGATCCTTCATTTGTTCTCTATTCTTTCTCGAAAGAGAACACTTAGAGAACCTTATGCTGACCGATAGCCAAAGAAAAACCCTGGACTTTATCTGTCATTATGTAAATCAGCATGGTTATGCACCCAAACTTCAGGAAATTGCTACTGGCATTGGCATCCAGTCACGAGGCGTTGTTCACCGCTATGTACAGGCCCTGATCAACGAAGGCTACCTGACGAATATACCCGGTCGCCACCGCGGCCTGCAACTGACAGAATCCATACAACATTCAACTATCCCGTTACTGGGTAAAATTGCTGCTGGCCAGCCCATTGAAGCAATTTCAGGTCATGAAATTAACCTGGCAGATTTTTTTATGGGTCCCGGTCGCTTTGCTCTCAAGGTTCAAGGGGAATCGATGATAGATGCGGGCATTCTGGATGGCGATATTGCAGTCATAAAACAACAATATGAAGCTCGAAATGGCGACATCGTAGTTGCATTGATCGACAATGAAGAGGCAACACTAAAAACCTTTCAGCGCATGGATCAACATCACATCAAACTGATTCCAGCTAATAAATATATGCAGGCCATGATCTATGGAGCAGAACGTGTGCAGATACAGGGCATCCTGATTGGTTCACTGCGACGCTATCCAGTATCATGAATGCAACACCATCTGCCTGCCCTGTTCACTGGGAGCGCGCCATTGCCCTGATTGATATGGATGCATTTTTTGCTTCGGTAGAAATGTATGACTTCCCCGAACTACGCGGCCAGCCCATTGCCATTACTAACGGCCTGCAGGGCACCTGTATTATCACCTGCTCCTATGAAGCTCGTGCTTACGGCATTAAAACCGGTATGCGCCTGAAACAGGCTTATCACCTCTGCCCCCATCTAATTCAACGCCCTGCCCGCCCCGATGCCTATGCCCGGGTATCCACCCGGATCATGGAAGCCATCAGTTGCATTTGCCCTGATATGGAAATTTTTTCGGTGGATGAAGCCTTTATTGACATGACCCCCTGTCAGCAACTGTATGGTTCCCCGGTACGTATTGCACAGCTGTTAAAACAGGCCGTTTTTGACGCTTCGGGCCTGCTTTGCTCAATTGGTGTCAGCGGCGATAAAACCACGGCCAAATATGCTGCCAAACTCAACAAACCCAATGGATTCACCATCATCCCCCCCTGGGAAGCACGACAACAGCTACAGCCTGTGCCCGTTACTGAACTCTGTGGTATAGCCAGTGGAATTGGCAATTTCCTGGCTACCCATGGGGTACAACACTGCAGTGATATGGAGAAGCTACCCATCAGCGTCCTGGCACGACGC
>Ga0224501_10003465_pt1 | contig 12410 bp, 9 predicted proteins | sample SF_Oct11_sed_USG_4_FD_169105 | JGI IMG/M metagenome (GOLD analysis project Ga0224501, IMG submission 169105) | Sediment microbial communities from San Francisco Bay, California, United States - SF_Oct11_sed_USGS_8_1 | ecosystem: Environmental > Aquatic > Marine > Sediment | place: USA... | reverse complement strand
TTTTTAAAAAAAATTGAGACCGGTAGTTCTGGCTAGCCTGCAGTTGGGTCATCGTGGAACAGCCATTCTGACTTTCTTCAAGGTGTATGATACCGACACAGCATTTATCTACAGCCCTAACGGTTCTAAAGTCAGTGCTGGAGGTCACACACAACCATCTGGCATCACTGTATTGTCGTAGAGCTTGTGGCAACCATCAGTGTGATTTCCAGTACTAGTCACTACTCAATTTAGCTGCCCAAATTTTGTGCAGCATTGATACTGTTTAGTTTTGGGTAAGTTGGGGTTGGTTAACAGAAGTCCTGCCTTCTCTTAGCCTTAGTAACAACCAGTACCATACTAAGTTCCGTCACCATACATAATTGAATTATAGATATCTCGGATTGTATTGGCTGGTAGTTGTTTTGAATGTATGTCAGCAAGCACGGACTCACAACTTGAACAGTTTCATTGGTGTTGTCTCAGAATGCAGTGTATATTAGGCATGAGTCGCTCATCTAATAAATGGCTCTACTGTGTAGAAATAATCCATCTGACTTAATAAAGCATTTGGTAAACTTGGTCGGCTCGTGTCCGGAGATGACTTGATTCTGACACCGCAGAAAGCCAATCCGTTTTTTATCAGTTCAGTCTCTTGTAACCAGTTCGATATTCTTTCTCTGTCACAGGCATCAGCACAGAAAGTCCAGGAAGTGCGTGAGGTGACCAGAATTGAGCGTATAGGTGAGTGATATTGTCTCGGATAAGTGCTGGCCTCTCAGCAATCATTGACTCGGCTGACAGTCACGTTAATCGGATTTACCTCTAGATTTGTCATTTGTGCTACTCGGGCACTTGGCCATTCTATTTAATGGGCCTCTGCAGCCCGAGGTTTTTTAGACCATTCGGAAGTAGGAATTATGCGAGGAGCTCATTCTCGCAGTGGGTGCTCAGCATGACTAGGACTTGAACTCAAGAGCTGTCAATCTTGAGCCAAGCGCTCTAGTCAGTTAGCTATCCGGCCCCTTAATCAGATTCAGTTTTAGATGTCATTGGTATAGCGAGGAGTTCATGTCATTTTTGGATATTTTGAATTTTCATTTACTTTTGTACGTATCGCTTTTCATTGTGCTGTTTTTCTGCAGCCATTAGCCTATAAAAATCGTCTTATTTCGGCTGCTTGCATATGCTAACATTGTTCACATAACCTCACGATTGAAGATGATTTATGGTGATTGTAGGTGCTCATTCACATATCAGAGGACTCGGTTTGGATGATGCCTTGGAGGCGCGTAATGTTTCTCAGGGTATGGTTGGTCAGGTCAGCGCTAGACGTGCTGCCGGTGTCATTCTCGAAATGATTAAAGAAGGCAAGATTGCCGGTAGAGCCCTCCTTATTGCTGGTCAACCAGGAACAGGCAAAACCGCTATTGCTATGGGTAAGCAGAGCTATCAACTGGCTATCACTCCGACCGAGTTTGTTCGTTTTTTATCTATCTGTCAATTTTTGAAATTATTTCTCGTCATAATAATTCAGAGCTACAAAACGCTGATTTGTAATCTTTGAGGTTTCAGCAACTAAGCGTTTATCGGTCTTGTATGTTATAGGAATTGCGCAGTCACTTGGAACAGACACTCCATTTACAGCCATGGCTGGCAGTGAAATCTTTTCGTTAGAAATGAGCAAAACGGAGGCCTTGACGCAAGCCTTTAGAAAATCCATCGGTATCAGGATCAAGTAAGTAGCACGGGCATGGGTCTGTGTTTTTTTATTGAGTTTCAATACCTAGTCATAATGCGTTGTGGTTTAAAGGGATAATTGCAAGTACCCGTCCAAAGTTGGCGCATTACTACGTAATGATATAACTCCCTTCGCTGTGCCGATCGGTGTACCCTCGTACTGTGTACAATCATTCAAACGAAAAGCGCTCTTTGTGAATTAAATGCATCAAAAACAAATGATTAAGGAATGAATGGGGTTTATAGCTGTTCATCTAAGACATAGCCACCTTTAGAAAGATAAAACAGAAATTGTCAAATGCATTTCGGTGATTAACAAACCGGAAACGGCCCAGGGTCATTGTGAACATTTCTAGTCACTAGTGCAGTGATAAAAATGTTAGTCTTGGTCGTATTAGGTTTTTACATCTTCAGTCATGGGTATTCCAAGTTCAGACCTAGAAGTTACAAAGAATTGACCCTTCTGTGGTTTGAAACTAAAGATCCGGGCAATACATATAGCTTAGAAATCTGGACTGAAGATGAAGCTATTGCAACAGTACTGCGAACTTGGAGAATCACACTTGTTTATGAGTGGCTAAGCAATCTACGTACTTCCGTTTTTAGCACATTTCGATGATTCGAAAAGCTGCCGACTTAAATAAGCGTCATATGTCTCGCAAAAGTACTAAAATGTGTGGTAAATATATTGAAAAGTCTTTCTGTTAAAAAGATTTTAATGGGAGGGAATATCAACAAAGATATTGACAAAATAACAAACGCTCCTATTCACTAACAACGGGAGGCAGAGTCACGACCCCCGTCACGCCAAATTGTCTCTTTGCTAGCGTGTAGTGCGGAGCGTGTAGGTGGGGCTAATGTCACATGGGACAACTTGCTCCTGATTTCAACCGGTGAAAGCATGGCTGTGGCATACCTACACTGAGACGTTGGTGTCTGACCAAGGGATGGTGATTCAACTAGGCAGATGCAATTACCCCTTTAATACTCCCCATTATTATTCCCTGTGCGGAAGTTGTGAAGATTCCTGCCTGGTTGACAAGAAGACTATCTTTGGAGCTAACTATCAGATACCCTTATGACATTTTTCGTGGTTCAAAGATATGCCTAGCTGTATGGCAGTCCCCATTCTAACCACAAAGCTACAGCCTCTCAGGATAATTCTGTAACTGGCAATAAAAATAGTGAAATTCAAAGTTTTTCTGTTAGCATTGCCATACATTTCTGTCCACAGAGACACATAAATTAACAACCATAAAGCATATTATATGTCATATATTCTCAGTGTGGATTTTCAATTTTACAGATAAATTACCTTTGGCGAGGCGCTCGAGTCGCCTGCCATGTTCTGGTGGGATGGCATACCATCTCTTTGGTGCTCCATAATGAACATAGTTAATGCTATACAGATCCATATCCTCGGTGTGCCATGCAAAGGTGGTCTTCCACATTCCAAAATACAAATAGGCTGTGTTTACACCTAGAATAAGTACAGAAAACTACAGTTCGTAACAAAAACACGTTTGAGTTATCTTTAGTCAAAACTGGTCAGCAATGAGCAATACCCATACCAGAAAATGTAGGCTTGGAATCGTTGCTGGAAAACTTATCGGTTATCATGGAATTCACTGATTTCCCAAGCACCTATCTGGAGATCTCTCAGAATGGCTGTACGCCTAGACTGTTCTCAATACAAAGATTTGGGGTTGATGTGTAGAGAGAAGATGAAAGTGCTCCGCAACCGGATCACACAGAAAAGATCCAGCCACTATATCAACAACTGTCTGCTGTTAAACCCGAAGGGTAGAGCAATAAAACCCCTGACAAGGACAAAAAGTGGCCAAAACCAGCTTGTATTTCGATGTGTATTGTGACCGTTTAATGTTTTCTTCTCCCCATTTTATTCTATAGAATACTCCGCTGAAAACCATGCCAGCATGAGCGGTTTTAAATAAAATCTAAAGATCTAAATCTAAATTAAGTCATGTCATAGTACATTTGCCAAATATCTAGTTAACAGCTACAAACAAGGAAATTTATTTAAAATTCTAGCTCTTACCTTCTATGGCGATACCATAGTCATCATTTAGACAGTCTAGGATGCTACCAAGCCTCTGTATATTCCAATGATTTTGGTCGGTATCGGTTATGCTGCCAGAGACATCAGCTCCATATATTGGGTTTATAAAGGTGATGTTCTTCCAATATTTACGCTCTAAATCATCATAATCCGTATGCCGGGGTGTTTTATATCTGAGAATAAAAATCTATTGAAACGCGTAACATGTGAGCATATACCATTACACACAGTAAGGTGGATGATCTCCCTTTAGGCTGAATGTGGTAGAAGCATAATGCTAGTATTATCCCTGAAAAGTTTTCATAATAAACTACTACTTATATCTCTCAAAGGACACCTTTATTCAAAGGGAAGGGAAATTTGGAGCTTCATTTAAACAGAAATTCAGATAGCTCTACAGCCATTTAGGGGTACAAAACTTTGGCATCAATGCATGATTGAGATTTAATCAAGGTTCAAAATGTTGTAGAACTCACTTTTCGCTTTCACAGAGCTTCTGAAACTCATTGACATGCATAGGCTTTTTCTGCACATTGTACTGAGTGTACAGTCCCTGTTTGCCATGTACCACTTGCTGGATGGGCGCTGGTATTGTGACATCTATATCTGCATATCCATTCTTCCGAGGTACCCATTCCTTTGGCGGGATAATCTACAAACACACAGTTTTTTGTTGGGTCAGACATCAGTTAATTCACCAGTTCTAGTTTAGCATGGAGCAATGTAAGCGAGTCAGTATCAATGCTTGTCTTTTGTTGCTAAGCTATGATTGGTGTGAAGATCTCACAGTCACAGCGGGGCTCATCATAATTCGGGTTTAAACTCATGTTCTGCTCTACTCCTAAGCTATCCCACTCTCCCTAACAAATGATGACTAAGATACAAATATCCACCAACCCCATAATCCACATTATACATCTATATTCTTTGCAAACGTGCATTACTTGCAGCTGACCAGCCATACCAGCATCGCCTACCGCAAGCAACTACCCTCTCAATGAACAGTGGGCACCATTGGCAGCGTATGGCAAGAGAACACCCCTCCGAAGGAAACTACGGGGCCAGCCAAACGCTATGAATACGAACAGTCGAAAATGCCAAACGGCGCACACGCAACCTTAGCTTGAGGCCGTGGGCTTTAGCCAATTGGTTCTAGTCCTTGACCTCTAACTCAGACTGTTGTTGCCACCGGCTGTCAGTAGCAACGGTGCTGTGTTCCTACAGCTGTCAACGACCTCTAGCGGAGAAGGCCGCTGGCTGAATTTGCAAATTCAGCGATAGCGAAGAATTTTTTATGCAACATCGCAACAACCGCTGACTGGCTCACACCGGTGTGGGACCTACTTCGAGCAAACAGGCACCAACGGCACACCAACTTAATGCCGCGATGCGTGGAATCTATCCGCTCGCGTGCCGCCCCAAGTGTAGCGTAATTCGTTTTCCCAGCCACTTTGTACATCGGGGAACGCGGCGCTGTAGCCAGGTACGTTTTGCGAAAGGCGTAGCATTGGCTGGTATCGGCACCCCTGTTGAACTAGACCCCTTCTCAGAAACTAACTACGTGACGTTTCCTTTGAAGGGGTGACCAGCCTGTTGCAGTCAGGCCCAATGAAGAATGGGATATATGGGTTGTGATTGGTAGATATATTGAATTAAAGTGTATAAGAGTTCGCGTCGGATTCACCTCACACAGTTGGGAAAAACACGGCATGTGCGAGTCAAACTCTTTGTACTCTCCGGTCAAAAGGCTTTTGACTTAGCAAAGTAATGATGTTTCCCTACCACTTGCGGCCAGACATTCATGACGCCCAATAGCTAGGGGGATCAGATTCCTGTCGATACTAGTTACTCAGTTTATTGCTCATACATGCCAATGACAGTTTGTAGGCAATAGCACTTGCTAACGGTGAAGATCGTTATACCCGGTGCCACGCTAAGCGAGATCAATCGGCGGCCATGCTGACTCCAAATCATTTTTTCATATTTTGCATTCTCATCAAAAATTCACACAATATGGCTTATATCATGAATACATTGTACATTGGGTTAATTTTCGAACAAATTGCTACAACAGCAAAAACAACTTCATTTTCTGTTTCGATCATATAAGCCTGTAAAGTGAGTGAGCAACTTGACTACCAGGATTCGTGTTTAGATAGGGACGAATCCGACAGGAATCGCTAAGCTCCGCCCATCATGGTATTGTGTCATACCTTATCAGGCATTTGAGGCAGCAGGTTTTGAGCAAGACCATCCAAGAAATGAGATCAAGGGTACAATGCGAGACCATGTTTCTCAGTACACTAACACTTTAAGATTGGATAGGTTGCTTTCCGTGTTAATAGCCAATGCAACGGCTCAGTTAGACTCACCTTACAGATCCCTGCTTTATGAGCCCCTTTAGATTCGATCACCTCAATGTAGCGGTTAAAATCTTTAAACTCTTCAAATGTTGGACGAAAAGTCATGATTTTGGGGATTTGGTGACCGCCACTAGATGCTTCCATGGCCTCTTCTGAATCTGCAACCAAATCCACCTCCATAGTGAATGGTCCAACTTCAAGCTGTTAGTAGTCCGAGCTAAGCATGACATAGCGTACTATGTCATTAACAATGCAACAAATACTGGTTTCCCATCATGCCACAAAACTGGATTGTTTGGCGTACAGGGCCAATTACACCCTAACATAAGAAAAAGGTTACAAGATAACAAAAAATTGTCATTATGAAACAAACAGTATAGTATGGCGTACATAGATAGGAGAAAATGTAGCTACAGGATTATTATGGAGAATCTATCCAGCCTGAAACTACATGAAATCCCTAGCAGAATGACAATCATGCAGAAAACTTGCATGGCCGTGCACCAGCACGGTTCAGCTCAAAGGTTTTGGATAAGGTTCAGTCAAATGTCTTAAGGAAAGTATTTATGCACAAAAACTCAACATGCAATTGGGAGTTAGCAGCTATTGGTCACAGTCCGCGTCCCACTAGAAAAAAAGTAGAGCATACGTTCTCTATCCCTGACGCACCAGAGAGTGACATCAATTTCAGCGGGTTTTCAGCGATGACTGCTCGTGTAAACACCCCTGCGTTGACGCTGTCAAGCAACCTACACAATAGCTGACATTTGATCCGTCCCCTATTTCGTTTGTTGATCTGTGATTTTGCACTTTCGCTATTTTCCGCTGTGGACCATTTTGCAACCTAACCTAAACGCTGGCGTGTATACACTCAGCTGTAGTAAATTTGTGAACAGCAAGACTGTGTGATGGCGATTCTCACCCCAGGTAAGTTTTTGTCTGTCCTTATTCAAGAAGGCCTGTATATTCTATATTAATTGACATGGGTGCTCTTTGTCACCATGTGACTGCACATTACCAGAGAGTAGACAGTGTGGTTTGCCAACTTGTTGCCTAGAGAACTATACTTCCCACCAATTCTTATATTGATTGCATTACCCATTGATTACATTGCTGGTGTTGGCAAAAGACAATAGGGGTAACTCATTTGTTTGAATCAAGACTGAGAACGTTTATGGATTCTTGGCAAATAAACCCTTTATCTCCAGACAGAACAGTTGGATTCTGGGGAGGTTTAGCATACCAAATATAGTTTTCATCAATCACCACAATAACCTAACAAAGTTCCAGGAAATAACACATTATAATTGGTCAACTTGATATTCATTATTTCTGTATTTCTTGAGAAACAAATCACTTTTTGGCCAAAATAAAGAAAACTTCGCATTTGGATTTGCAGGTTTCATACTCAAGTGAAGGTTCTGTGGCTAAAAGTTTGCTAGTACAGCTGGTTGGCTGGGTAAAAGGCTTTGGGTAGCAACCAGGAAAGAACCGGACTAGGAACTCCCAACAATGTGCAACTTAATCACACCGAGTCAGGCTGGGAAAAACTCCACAAATCCTAATGGAATGGAAAAATGGAAGATGCTGGAAATCTGATTTATAATTTACATGCAACATGTAGAGGATATAGTACTCATACCTGTATTTAGCTGACCGTTCAGTTGGATTAACTGCCCAAGTGCTTTACTTATAACCAACTCACCGTTGGCAAAATCAGACCTACAATATTACAAATAAGTTAACCAAGACCGCAGGTACAACTACTCAAGACTGTAATAAGGGATGTTAGTTGTACTTGAATGTGCTAACCAAAATCAAGGACTGCAAATGGAGATGGGTTGGTCATACAGCCAGGGCGAACCTGAGAGAGGAAGTCGCCGGGTCGAGGGAGGCCCCGGATGTGATGGAACGAAGGCATCAGACAGTATAAGCAGAAAAAACTGGAATGGACAACTGAAGGGCAGACAACAGTCGCAGGAAACGAAGGAGGCAGCTGTTCAGCACCGAGTCCAGAAGGCTGACCATGATGATGACCTTAAAATAGTACCTTTTTTTGCGATTAATAATATATTCTAGAAGCAGTGAGTTGATAACATAACCTGGTCTCAGTAGAGTGTGGGAGCTTAGACTGAAACCAAATATCAATGTCAACGAACATTATGATGAATATTTATGGGCCGTGTGAATTCATTATGCTATAATTTGCGGAATCTGTTCCAGGCAGCTTGTAGAGCGTAGACGTAACCTTTTTCTACAGATGAATGAATACAATCCGAGACACCAAGGACCAAGACGAATTGAGAAGAGTTATGTGTATGAAACTATGAATATATAGTTGCTACCTTTGGTTCAACAGACATATTTCCACACACTGTAACACTGACAGTATAATCCACTTGCTGCATACTGATGCAGTAACACCGACAGAGAGACAAGGTCTGATTCAGCCAGTACGACCAACATAAGACTGTGAGTATGAGCACTACCATCTATCCAATTTAAAATCCGGACATATATTCAGCCTGGTACAGGCGAATGTACTGGCCAGAAAAGGGCTTCGGAAACATCTAAAGTACATGAGCATTTTGAAGTTTTTGTGATGAAATGCCTTCTTCACATGAGACCTACGCTTCAATAGGCGTTGTTCCCACTGTTCCTGACAATATAGTTGCTTTGAGCAGGAGCGACATTTTCTCCATCTGAACTGCCCATCTGCTTGAATACACGTTCGGATATACAGTCATCCCCTTAGTCATGATAGTGTAATTCACTAAATGAACTTATTATTATAATGATGATGTCTTACTCCTAGTTATTAAATCACAGTAACAGTTAAAGTAACCAGTCACGGATCTAGCCTCATTACGGACTCGACGTTGGATCAATTACAGTCTTCACTAACCCGTATAGTGAGAAACCATGTACCCCAGTACCTTCGACACCATGAATGATGAATGAACCCCGTACCCCAGTACCTTCGAAACCATGTATCCCGTACCCCAGTACCTTCGAAACAATGTACTTCCATCAGAAATGTGACAAAAAAGTGAAATAACCCCAACAAATGAACAATGTTTAAAAATTAAGGCGAGGTCCTTGACTTTTCAGTATAACACAACATGAGAGACTGATTGTGATACTGAGTGATAGCGATAGATATAAGTAGTACTAGAACCACTTTTGTTTGTGTTTTCCTTTTCAATAGTCAGTGTGTCGGATAAATCTCCCCACTAAAAACTTTTTTTAACGTTAGAATACACATATCAACCTGGGTATTGAATCGCGTAGCCGTAATACGGTAGTCGGTAGACCGTAGGCGTAGTGGTCGACTCACTCTAGTCTAGTCTCTACTCTAGACGTCTAGTCTAGAGAGTTTACACTTACACTGTAACCTACACTTACTGTTACTGTTAGTGTTACACCGTGTAACTTACAGTCTGAAGTTGCAATACTAAATTGAGCGTTATAGTAAGATTACGGGCGCGCCACTTACGTATTGTTATTTTCTACAGAATACAAACGCGCAGTGTTTAGTTGGTCACTTCTGTTGGCTCTGTATGATGCTGAGTTAGACTGGAAGTGGAATATAGTCCTGGTGTTGGTCACGAATACAATCCCCTTCGCTCGACAGGACGAACTTGACCGAGTATAATAATGCTAAAGCCCTCTAAAGGCTTTAGAAACCCTGGCCAACGAGTTTATACATATTAACGTAATATAGTAGAACCAAAGTAGCTTTGTCTGGTATCTAACACTAAATTGGAACCAAATCATGTTTGATTCTTTGCTTTATATGGCATTGTACACACCGAACTGCAGTATAATTGCAGAGCTCATGATTGGCTGGTCAGATATAGGCCGTACGGTATTGTGTATACGTTGGACGACAAAAACAACGGGTCGTGTTCCGGGCACTAGCGGCCGATGTATAAACCGCAGTAAAAGGTCGCCAAATAGACAGTCCATATTCATCAGTTTGGTGTTGACTATACTATACCTTACTAAAGACATAGCCGATAGCGTACTGTAGTGTAGAGCAAACTCAAAGCTACTTCAGAACCACTGTCTGGACTGTTCAGGACAATAAAACGAGGACAGGCCAAGCGATTCATCGAATCGCTAGGTAGAATGGATAAATAAACTACGGTGGAGTATCGTATCTATCTGCAAGTGTAAGGCAAATCGTCTAGACAAGAAAAACTGATGAGTGATTGACTCAGTCGCGTCGGTGAAGTCTGAAGAAAAACAATTGAAGAAAAACTTAGTTCGTTACACTTACAGTTACTGAGTTAGTTAGTCAGTTACACTTACAGTTACAGTGTTAGTAGTTACACTGCCTGCGTCTTCACTCTATACTACAGCCTAAGTCTGCACTACATTCTACACTACAGTAACGTAAGTTGTAACTAACTGAGTAACTCACTGCAACTGCAAGTGTAAGTAAGTGAAGAACAAGAACTCAACACAACCGTTTGAATAACAAGAACTGAGTGATCAGTGAAACTGAAAGTCAAGAAAATAATTAATTTAAACTCAATATTAATAAACTTAGTTAAACTTAAACTTTAAGTTTAACTAAGTTTATTAATATTGAGTATATTACTTTAAGTTAAAGTTAAACTACTACTAGTAGTAAATAACCAATAAAGTTATAAACAAACTTACAAAGTATAAACTAGATCATCTAGTTTATACTTTGTAGATGAATTAAATAGCTATTTACTACTTTATTCAGACTTACTAGGTACTAGTAAGCCACTTAGTCTTACTAACTAAGTAACTTAGTTAGTAGTTTAGCAGTTGCAGTTAACTGTAGTGTAGTTAGTTGTGTCAGCTGCAGTTTGGTTTTCATCTCGGGCTTGCACACTGGACTGAGTCTCTCACTCATCGAATATAAACTATGGGTTTGACCAAGTCCATATCTAATTCTAAAGTTACTCCAAGTCTAACTCAAGTCAACTGAGTAACTTTTGTCTGTTCTACTCTAAACTGCTAGTGCTACTGCTAGCTGGGTCACTGGCTCTAACTAAGTGAGTTACTCAGTTACTTCCCAATTTCTTAATCCGGCGGTAACACACTGAATTATCATTAATCCAAACCTTATACTTACCTAGCGCCATTCACTCTGAGCGCGAACACTCCTATACCCGGCTTGTAAGTCTTATGACCGTCAGTGATAGAACGTCTGCTGCAAATAATGGGCCTGCATCTGTACCTTAGACCTTTGGTTCAACAACATCTAACTCGTTTCTCTTCCTAGGTGGCTCTAACTAGACAAGACAATCGTGACATCAAGTGACTTGCTGTCACATCATTGGAAGATGAATGGACACATTCATAGTGGAACAGATAGCAATGATGATGATAGTCTCTCCTCAATCACACTGAAGAGGAATGAGTATCCTGACCAGCTGCTCAGACAATTAAACAATGCTCGACTAGAGAGACTGTTCATTGATGCTATCCTATCAGTCGATCAAGAGGAGTTTCCATGTCACAGGTTAGTTCAAACATCCCCGGATGAATACGGCTTAAAAACTTTATATCTCTACATATGAAAGTTGAAAAAGTAAAAAGCCAGTTAAGCTATTGGTTTTTAACTGACATATTATATTAATGTTTTCCTATGGTCTTATTTTATGTCACAGATTGTATTCAGCTCTACTGTAGGGTTTTGACATCGCATCGGATTACGGTCACTCATTTGTTAACTAAAAATTACGAAAATGCACTTCATCATCTACAGATTGGGATAATGAATTATGAAGTGAAGTATTCTCAAGACTGTCAGTTCTCAAATGATTAATCAATCATATTTTTTATTAAGCTTACGCACTAGTACAGTCGCTGCTAAAACCCCAATGACGGTTTTCTTATTTGGTTGACCAACAATCCCTTTTTCTAGCGCAGACAATACCCTAGGGAACACACAACCAGCCGCAATGTGAAAAGCCGATCCACTGAGTCCTAAAAATCTGCGCCATTCCGTCATTCTCTCTAATTTCGCTAAATCTTGTAGATGTGTGCTGGCTGCCAGCTCTCCCTACTTCAGGACAACATTTTCCAGTGACTTTCAGGAGGGGATAAGCGCACATATCACTCTTCATGACATTTCCCCGTGGATAATGAAGAGGATCATCGAGTATGTGTACACAGGACACTTGGAGATAACCTTGGAAAAAGCTCAAGACTATCTACGGACAGGACATATGCTTGAGTATCACGATATAGTGGACGCTTGCTGC
>Ga0224501_10003464_pt1 | contig 12410 bp, 18 predicted proteins | sample SF_Oct11_sed_USG_4_FD_169105 | JGI IMG/M metagenome (GOLD analysis project Ga0224501, IMG submission 169105) | Sediment microbial communities from San Francisco Bay, California, United States - SF_Oct11_sed_USGS_8_1 | ecosystem: Environmental > Aquatic > Marine > Sediment | place: USA... | reverse complement strand
TTTCGGCTGTCTGGCCTGTATATAGCCTATGAACTCACCTGGTTGTTTCGGCTGTCTGGCCTGTATATAGCCTATGAACTCACCTGGTTGTTTCGGCTGTCTGGCCTTTAGTGGGTTCAAGGTTCGTTTGTACGGTGTTGCAGACAGAATAGGTTCCTGGAGATTCAATGATGGGAGCTCCCGCAGAGCTTGCTTCAGAGCTTCCATCTGTTGACTAGGTTGGCTGCCAACAGAGGACGGTGAGGTTGCTGTCGGAGGAGTCATCGGCGCGCCGCCCTGTGACACAGAATTCAACTGTCATATACCATCCGTTCACGGTTTAGTCAATGATTGATTCACGGTTTAGTCAATGATTGATTCACGGTTTGGTCAATGATTGATTCACGGTTTAGTCAATGATTGATTCACGGTTTAGTCAATGATTGATTCACGGTTTAGTCAATAATGGATTCACAAGACCGAATGCTCACTTTTCGTCGCTTTTTCTCTCCTTGAGGTGCCCTCTTTTTTTTTGGTGAGTTGACACGAATACCCGAGGAAGGCATTCCTGGCTGCATGTTCTGCATGGCGTGCAACGGCATGGTCATGTGACCAGGTCTTGGCGCATTTGGGGGCATGTGAGCGGCGACACCAGAGGCGACACCAGGCCGCATCATAGGCGGGTTCTGTTTGACATTATCTAAAAAACAAAAGAACGGACTATGAGCATCAAACAACTCGGGGTTCAGTCATACCTCTAAAAGTGCCGACATTCACTCATAAGTGCAAATGGGAACAAGAACAAATGAATGCGGAGAGCTCTAAAACCCAACAAAAGCAGAACGATTTCAGCGCAAGGGCTTTACCTGACCAATGATATCTCATGCAGTTCATGCACTGGTGGTGATGGTAAGTATTCCAGTACAGTGGAATGCACTGGTAATAGTTATAGTTCTGATGATGACGAAGATGATAATAGTACATTCTAGCTAAAACAACGCAAACCAGCCGTCAAAAAACCAACAAATCTAGAAAACCCCAGCCAGAGTGTGGCTACTATCATGTTAGTATAGGAGCGAGGTGGCAATTCCTTACCATATACTTTCTGTCTTTCCTGTAGAGGCAATTGTTGCCATATCTCTGGTGTTATACCCATCTCAGGAAGCCACGGCACGTCCCCGGTGGGGTTTTGCGGTGTCACATGGTGCATAGTGCTGTGATGCATACTGGGCTGCATACCATGCGGCATGCTGGTTGGCATGGTATGCTGAATAGAGGGTGGCATGCTCATTTGGCTGTGTCCTAATGGTGGAGCAGGGTGCTCCCCAGGCTGCTGTGACTGCGCTGCGAGTGGCCCATTTGTGCCAGTCATAATGGTGTCAGACACCAATGGCTGAGGCTGAAATGTTGAGCTAGTGGAATGTTGCACAGCTTGTGTATCTGGCTGCTGTTCCTGCTGCTGCCTTTGATGTTGCTGACGCTGCTGTTCAGGAGTTATATTAGCGAGGGTGCTTGCACCAGGTTCACTCGGCAGCATCTGTGGCGTCTCGAGCAACCTTTGCAGCATCAAGTGTTTCGCGCTATCGGCGCTCGGTGCAGTGGTGGTAGAGGCAGATGATAATGGCTGAGCGTCTGCTGTCCTCTCTAGAAACAACCAAACGAATATGAAAAACTTTGGAAGCTCAAGCTATAGATTCAGTAACTTTGGTGTATTGTGAAAATCAGAAGCTCTATTTTGGATAATCACATACTTAGTTCCATTGAGTGCGGTTGATCCATGGTCCGACTAGTGACCACTGACACAGGAATAGCAGCGGGTTGCTCAGATGCCAGGTGAGGAGTACAGGCTGTTTCCAGCTTGGGAGTATTAGAATCGGTTGCTGTAATCTGACTGTTGACTGCAACAAACATTTAGTCTCCTTTATTGTCCACATACAACAATAATAAATTATTCGTTCCGCCCAGATGAAGCCAGTTATAAATAAATATTTATATACTGTGTTAACCTACCCGTTTCGCTCTTAGATTGGTCTGAGGGGCTCTGCTCGAGTCTAGTTGCCTCATTCGCCACAGAGTCAATGGTCGCTTTGATCCTATCCTCCAGAGTGGTCTCAGAAACGGCTGGTTTGGGTGGGTCAGTAGAGCTAACCGGCTGGTCGCCCAGTGACTCTGTGGCTGGTTGGTTGCCGCCCACTCTTACTTCTGCGCTGGTGGCTTTGGGAGTCTTGGAAGAGGTGACAGTGGATTTGCCAGCTTCTGTTGAGGTAGACGGTGTAGCAGGTTTCTGTTCTGCATCACCACTGATAGCAGGCTCGATAGAGTTCTGCTCTCCATCTGCGCTGCCAGCCGGTCCAGCTGACTTTTGCTCCGCATCTGCGCTGCCAGTCGGTCCAGCAGTCTTCTGCTCTGCGTTGGCACAGCCAGCTGGTTCAGCCTTTGGTTCGGCTTTCACTATCTCCAATGGGTACTGGTTTCCTATACTAGCCATTGCGTTTGCCGGCATATCGGCTAAGGAAACCGGCTTGCTTTCTTTCTTGCCTGCGAGTATAAATAGGAAAAACCGTGCTAGCTGTGAAAACAATCAGCCGTTGTATGATCTGAAAATCTTCTGTGCATGAAGAGGTTTGCCGATTGACACTCGCGGCCATTTCACATCCTCCCAATACCGCATGGGTGGAAACCCCATCTACATGTAAAATAAATGTAAAGCTGTAGAAAACAATGAATTAAGAGTCTTACCGGGCACATAAGGCTGGCAGGCGGTAATCGGCCGGGGTCCTGGATGCAGCTGCTGGCCAGGGAATGACAATGGCACTGTTCCCGAATGGATCTCCATTGCCACCGGTTTTTCTAAAGAAATGACAAGAATGTCTTTAATGTTCACGCCATCACTAAATTGGCAGACACAACGGAAAGCTCTATAGCCTCTATGGCAGCTACAGCAAGCAGCCAGCAAAAGGAAGGGTGGTTAGAAAGGTGGAAATCATTAGGCACCCCACAAGCAAACTACATGCAGTTAGATTGTGCCTAACAGAATAGACTACACGACATTGCGATCGTCATCCGAGTCATCATACTGGGGATTTAAGCATAGATTCTCTAGGCTGACAAAAGCAAAAACACCGGTCCATACCCTCTTCAGGTTGGGAAACGCGTCGCTTCCGTTGTCTCTTTTTCTTGGGTAATTCATCGGCTACGTGCAAAAAATATCCAGTTACACTAGGGGTTCTACTCTGTCTTAATTTTGCCAGTCTCATGACTAAAAGGGAGTACAGACACTTTTCGAGTAAATACTGCTGGGACTGTCCTACCTGGGGATGGCTTGGCAGTGGTGCTTGGAGCCGGCATTCTCGGCCCTTGCTGAGTAGAGGGTGGTGGGCCCCGTGGGCTCATCTGCCCTCTCATCTTGGCCATTTCAGCTACAAGAAACGTGCCCGTCAGAGATTCAGTATGACAAATGTCGGAGATTCAGTATGACAAATGTCGGAGATTCAGTATGACAAATGTCAGAGATCAGTATGAGATATAATAGAGCTGCCTAGCAGCCCAGCGGCCTTTACGAGTTAAGTCGTAAGGATACTAACCGGCAGATCGCGGGTGCATCTGAGGGTGAGAGAATCTGGCTACCATCTCTTGAGGCATTCCAGGACGTGGCATCTGGTGCTGGGCTGCCATAAGGCGACGCCGATCCTCATCAGACATGTTGGGACCCATTGGCATTGGTGGTCGAGGACTGTGATACCTCGGATCATGCTATGAAAATATTGAGACATAAGTCCGGCTCTGAGATATTAAATGAAGCACAATCAGGTAAAGTAGGATCTAGGATGCTGGTGGGATGCAGCGGGGTTGGGGTGAGGGAACAGCTCTTGATAGAATATAGGTAATGAGCACAGATGTGGAGAGCTAATGACAGCCTATACATGGACCATCGCTAACCCACCAACATCAAAAATGAACAGAGATAACTGAACTGAAACCAGCTATATAACTTCAGTGTTATTACCCAATGATGCGGCGGCATCCAATTGTAGTGATGTTCCCGCTGCAACATAACATATCAAGGTAGGCCATCTTGTTGCCAATTCAGCCAAGCATTGCGCATATGTAAGAGAATGGCTTGTGATACGACCTACCTCATAATATGGTGGTCGAGCCATTGGCATGACGCCACGATGGCCATGCATCATCATCCTTTGCTGCTGTTGCTGCATCATTTCATATTCTTGTTGATTGCGTGGTTTAGGTATGGGTCCATGAGGAAACTGTGGTCTCATCCGTGCTATCATACCGGGTGGACCAAAGCCTGGGTGCATATGTCGCGGCCCTCCGGGCATCATGTGACCAGCCCACTGCATCATCTTCTCCTGGGTTTTGCGATTGAACTCGTTTGCATGGGCCTGGTGTTCCTTCTGGTTCATCTTGGCTTGTTCCAGACGGTTTGTGATCATAGTTAGGTGGGAGTTGACCTGCTCCAGTTGTTGAGCATCCATCACACTGAGTTCTTCGTTGCTCTTCTTCAGCTATAGTCACAATATAAATCTCTTAGCAAATTCAGCTAAGTGAGCAGAATCCCACTAACATACACATATCATACCAGACTAGTTTTCTCACCGATTTTTGTCGGTTCATGAGCTGCTTTTTCCGCTTCTTTGTGGCGGCGAGCTCTTTCTCCAGGACTTGCAGGTGATTGTCGATTTCACGTTCGCGATTCATCAGCATCTCCCGATACTGCAATTCCTCGGGTTTCATTTCCGGTGGTCCGGCTGACTGCATGTGGGGAGCGTGTGGCATCATCCCTGTGTGCATGCCTGGGTGCATTCCTACCAAACGAATCAGACCCATAGGGTGAATACACTGCAGTCCGTTCAATTGGATGAAGTTCATAGCGAATTTGTGCAAGTGGATGCTTACCAGTACTGTGTGGGGGCATTCCTGGACTTCTGGCTGGATAAGGTGCTCTGACGCCGGGATAGGGTGGCGGCGGAGGTTGATGGAAACCGCTAGGAGGGTTCTGCCAACCATCAGGTGGCCCCATACGAGGGGATGGGAACCGGCCTACCGGAGACATCTGCGGAGTGCCACCTGACAAGACAAAAACACAACACCTAACCTCTTTACAACAGTCAGCCAAAACCATGGTTGAGAAATGGAGCCGATAACATGAAGCTTATTCTCACAACACACGCGATTACCTACCATCGCTAACGACATCGGCTCTCAGCTTCTCAAACTCCATATCCGTAAGAAGTGACCCGTCTTGCTTTCGGCCCATCAACTCGCCTTTCGACATCTGAATGCGTTTCTCCTCTTCCAGAAGATCATGTAGAGGATTGGAGCTGCGTGACTCAGAGGACCTTTGCATGTCCATGTGACCTGCTACGAGAAGCCTTTGGTTACCCGCTGCGTCATGATCATTTGGTCTTGTCACTGTTCGGTGACAAGTCACACTTAGAGCACACATAGTGGTATAGGTATGCAGAATGGGTGAGGAGGGCACAGATACAACTAGGCACAAAGGACAGACCAGATAAGAGACAGCAGACTTCAATTAGTGGGGGAAGCGCACGAGAAACAAACGATTAGTACCATTACTGATAAAGGCTAAGAGAAGCGTAGTCAGCTCATACCAAGGTTGGGTCTGGGCTGACTTGTACCAAAGGCAGGTACGTTGTGTTGGAAGCTATAGGTAGGTGCTGTGGCATGCTTTAGTACGCGTGTACCTCCTGGTAACGATCCGGTCGGGTTGCGCATCTCTCCTGGCAGGCCAGGGTGTGAGGCAGACCGCGAAAAAGATTGGGGGTACTGCTGCTGCGCTGACTGAGGTGTGTGTGGTCGGTCTACTGAGCTTTGCCGTGAATAGTTTTCCATCATACCCAAGGCTGCAGAAAAAGGTGAGATAGTCAAGACGAGGAAATTGGTGAGAAATATATGAAACGCGGCAAAACCACCAACCAGGGGTAAACTGCCCGTAGTACTCACCAGGGGATTTAACAGATGGATGGGGGGAGCCGCCGACCACGCTACTATGAGGAGAGCCAGTGATAAGCTGCTGACCAACAGACATGGGTCGAGGTGAGCTTGGTACGGATTGGCTCGTCGGCACCATAGGAGAGTTGACGATGCTGGGATGAGGAGATCCCGGGATCGCCGGTGACCCTGAGATAGCTGCCGGGTGGGGAGACTGGTGTGGCGAACTGCTAACTGCTGGCGAGTTTGTCGGTCTGGCCCGATCTGCGAGTGCACCAGTACACGGCGACGCGCCCTCCGTCTTAACTTCAGCGGCTGAAGCCTGCCGCATCACATTCTTTTCTACAAACCAGCAATGAAGGTGATCAGTGCGAGACTGCAATAGTTCTACTAAAATAATAGCACTCATGTAATGTGTAAATTTGTTTCGCACACGATGATTGATGTTACAATGCACCTGACTCGCACCTGAGTCAACAAAGACTGGTTACATTTGGAAAAATAAGAAACAAATGAAAACCAGGATTTATAAAATGAGTGGTTTCCAGTTGCTAACCTATCGTGGCAGTTTGATTCTCCTTGGTTCGATTCGCCTGGTCATCTTCCGCACCCACGAGCCCGAGATGTTCATCAAACATGCTCTTATCGTGGTCTTCGGCAAGCGTGAGGTCAAGATCCGGATCACCTAGATCCAGCAAATTGAACTGTCCATCTGAATCTGCAACGGAAAGTGTTGTATATACGACAGGCTTAGGAAATCTATATATATTGAGAAGCCAAACACAGTTTAGAACAAAACGAGTTTGTTCGGTGATGATGGGTCCACATGCATTGACTTACTGGTAAGCAGGCTCAGATCCTCTAGCACCTGTTCTCCTTCTTCTGTACCGGGCAGCTCTGCACTTATTGACTGCTGCTGGGGCTGAGGTCCGCCTTGTTGGCCGGGATACATCATTCGCGAAGGCATTCTGCTGCTTTCCATCTAGATAATAATGAGCCAATTGACTCAAGCCCAACGTTGCACAGAGAGACCATAAATATACATCTAATATTCCACAGGAACACCCGGGGTAGATGAGCATAGATTCTTACCATACGCTGAGGGTAAGAGAAGCCTCTGGGAAGAGCACCACCAGCCATTCCTCTGTGGTACATATCCTGCGCGTCACCTGGATAACGTGGGCGCCCTCTCATCAGTGCTCCAGGAGCCCTCATATACTGCTGTCGAACTGCCCAACCTTCACCCATCATCTCAGGCCGTGGCCCACCCATATCTGAAAGGAATATTTATAATCTCACACAAAACTGGGCAATTTGAGGTAAGCGTCATTATGTAATTTGACCATTTACATTATGCCATATATCCTAGCACTCACATGTAGGTCGAGACTGGGGCGCCCTCATTGGACCACCGTACGGGCCGCCGCCACTTTTGGGTCCAGGAAACTCGGGCTGCTGCTGAACAGTCTGAGAAATCGGCGTCTGGGGATGTTTGTTGTGCAGAAGTTCACGAAGCTGCTGCTTACCCATGTCATCTGTGTTCATATCCAGACCAGCCTGACAAAACATGGAGGTGCAACAAGGATGAGATAAGCCGAAGATTAACACACAGTGTGTTGGAACAAGATGCAGTCATTGACTCGTTCTAAATCTATAAATATTACTGACAGAAGACTTTGGCATGCAGGGGTAGGAGCATTCTTCATGCGAGACTTACCAACAGCTGTTGCTTGCGCCGATCAGGGTTTTGTTTGTCAAGAGACTGAACATGTTGACTGAGCATGATCAGTTCCTTGGTGAAAGGGCCCGGGTACTGCAGAATCAACATTGGGTAAATATCACCATGCACACGCTGCGGATAGTAACACGTCATCACAACATCTAACAAACTGGCCAATCTCCCCATTCATCTAGTAAAAGTAACTCGCTTACCGATGCATGCGCCGGTGTGGGTGGCTCCAGCTGAACTGGTTGATAGGTGCTCGCTGGAGGCTGACCGCCATACATCCGATGACTGTCTGGCACAGGGTGGGCGACGCGCTGGTCATACCCTACAGGCAGTGCACCAGGTACTCCAAGGGCACCGGAAACACCAGGTGCAGTCGTAGGCAGGCCAGGTTGATTAGAGCCTGGAGGACGGCCATACGGGTCCACTTCTGCAATACACCATTACATACATAGTTAGGAGCTCACACGGCTATTGCTTGAAACTAGTGAACCAACTAATAACTAATAATTTGCAGACACTGTAATCAACCATTATGGATACCTACCCATTGGGTTGGGCGCCATCTGAGGTTTGGCACGTCCATACGAGTCCGGCAGCATATCACCCGGTGGAGCGGCCACCTCGCTTTCATCCTGTCTCTGGCCAGTTGCCGGAGACGTGCCTCGCGGTGACTGCAATGGACTGTCCTTTGCAGATTTTTTCTTGCTCTTGTTAGTTCTGCTACGTTTATGTCTGTTTTCTCTAGCCTTTTGCTATGGAAATCAGTAGAACAAGTTGAATCGAATGCACGGATGTATGGAAAAGGGTTACATAGCCCGATCCAGAGTACCTGCAGCCCCCTGAAGCCTGCAACCTTAATAGCACACATAGCGAGCATACCCATCAGGGTGGCCAAGGCAGAGACAGAGGTCACCACAAGAATCTGAGTTAAAACTCCAAAACATAATAACAAATATAAGATAACAAATATCAACTGATGGGCCAAGCGTACAACACAAACCTCAAAATGATCAACCTGCAATAATCCATACCGAAGCATGATGCGAAGGCAAAATGGCAGTCGCCAAAAGCAAGAGTGTAGCTCAAGCATGACGGATGGATAGGAGCAAGCTTAGGCCATGCTCACTACATTGCTGTAACGCATGGTAAAGGTGTTCGTATAATGTGTGAAGAAATATGACAACAGGAGAGCAGTAACATACAAGGAACGGGCTCCTCTGCTCCGTTGTTAGTTTCCTCCACAGTTTGGCTATGTGTTTACATCGCTCGTTCCAGTCTGGGTATTCCTGTTTGAGCTCCGGGTGTGAGGTGTTAGCATAAAGCACTGGAGAAATGGTTGCGTCTAGACCTAGTGGCTCATCATCCTTCCACTGTAATGAATTGTTCCCGATTAGACCACTATCATTGAAATAAACACTCCCCGTTTGATTTCCAGTTCAGGCAACATCTTATCTTCCACTTTGTCGATTGCGGATTGCCAGAAAGCTACCTTCTCTATCGGGCACACAGGTATATCCAGTAACTTTCCTTACGTCACACCCTGGGGATTGCTAAGTCTAAGGTTCGCAGGCCAATTTCTGCGAAAACCAGACACCAGTCAGGATATGAAAGCAGACATCAATAGGAAGGAACTGGTCAGGTACTTACCTTAAGCATATTCCGCTTGTTCAAAGATAGATGCTCTCCTTCTTCCATATCAGCATTAGGCCACCCGGGTGGCTCATTGAATCCTCCATTTGGTGTGGCCGGACTGTATGCTTGCCCTGGCACTGCTCCACCAAACCTGCAATTGTACGCCATTTTTAAAGATTGTACACAATTGTTCGTAATCGCATCATGGTTTGATGGCTATACTTATGGACAGACGAAATACTTGTCAGGCTTACCCTGAGTGAGGGGGTATCGGAGCAGGCATCTGTCCAGGAATGTGTGGAGGCATTTGGTTTGTCTGCTGAGGAGGATAGGAAGGCATCAGCTGCATCCGATACGGATCTTGCAGTGGCCTTGGCTGAGGCGGGATCACCTCCGCGGGCGACTGGCTACTCTGCTGGCCAGCATCCATACTCCCCGACATGGACTGTTGAGGGAGATTTTCAATAGCCGACACTGAAGGCATGTTCCCTGTCACCTGGCCAGGATGCATAATTGGCTGACTGGATGGAATAGAGTCTAAAGAGGCCGACGGATTAATTTCATCGGGCATATCTACAAAATATAGCCATGAGTACACGGCAAACCAATGATGAACAAATAATAAACCGCATTACTGAAAGAATCCAAGTTAATCATAAAACCATTCCATTGAAAATTGGAGGAAAAATACTCAAAACTCACCAGGAGCACCATCGTTCTGATCAGAGCCGCCGAACATGCCTTGCAGAAAATCTGCAAGGTTTTGCGGATCAATCTCAATGCCATCAAGGTTTTGTGTATCATCCGAGCTGCCTCTATCACCAGCAATAGTCCTACTGTCACTCGGGCCAGCATTGGCTACAGGCTCGTTCACTTGTTCTTCCATCTCTGCAAGTATGTAAATTACATGAAGCGAAGCCGTTGCCCGAATCTTCAAATAAATTCAAGAATGAGCAAAGAACTGCTTAAGATGCGCTTCACTCATAATAACAACTCACCAAGTATTTTCAGAAAGTCGTCTTCATGGAGGCCACCAGTCAAGATGTCCGACGGAAGTATATCTTTTAGATCAACTCCATCTGAGAGAAAATATAACATAGTGTCATTGTAAATCTAGTTTCTTATTTTTTTTCAAGTGTCTTAGTGAAACTGTAACAAGGTAAACATTGAGACCCACCTATGGCATGTATGTCATCCACATTGGCAGTGGACGAGGAGTTCTCTTTGACGGGGGAATGGAGACCGGGCGACGGCAGCGTGGGTGAAAGCAGCACAGGCTCTGGAGGGGCTGGAGCCTGGAACACAGTGCCCTCGGGAAGACTAACTGTGCAACTGTCCGGGATCATGTCATGCACTGGGACATGCTGCTGCAGCTGAGTCTCACTGATAGAGCTGTTATCCTTGGATTTAGCAAGGTCCAGTGTTTCTCGACCAAAGAAGGCATCCTGTAAATTAGAAGGTAACTATATCTGTGCTGACTGAGCAGACAATAGATAAGGTAAAGTACCACCATAGGCTTGCCTGATCAACATACCTGTAGATAGGAAGGATAAGTGTCCTCGATAACGCCCCTTTTTCTGCTCGGCCGTTTCTTCTTCTGGCCTTCCGCATCAGCGGACTCAATTGCCTCAGGGGGCATCTCAGGAGGACGACCGTCTGCTGTCCATGGTCCCTGTATCTGCGGCTTTGGGGGATACCTCGCTCTCGGCTTAGCAATAAAACCTCCGATACCTAACAATACAAAAACACTGTACTAACTGCAATTATGGCATCACTCAATAGTAAATAAAACTCTCTATGAAATAGCGTGGGAGCTGAACAAATTAAAGAACAAAATTCACATACCTAGAAGAAGTTTGCCTGCCAAAAGAAAACTTCTCTGTCACGACGATTTTTGGTCACAATAATGATGATCAAGGTACAAGTAGCAGTACTGACCGAGAGGAACCTGTCGACGCGTTCGCTTCTTTGTCTTGGCATCCGCTCCTAACTCGCTGTTGGTACCATCAAGGAGCGGCTGACCATCTGCACCGGTCTCTGCATGAGAGGGCTCGCTGTTTAGAGGAGACATGACACCATCACCTCCTACCGACGTCATATCCGTCTCCATGTCTGCTGGGTGGCGTGAATCATCAGCATGGTTACTGGATTCATCATCCATTCCTGTCACTGAAGGAACAGGGAGAGGCAATTAGCCCCACAGCACAGTGGCAAGCTTTCATAGATGCTAGAGGATGAATTGCATGCGCGCTGCATTATGACTATTTAAGCTAACACTTACACGATGACGATGTAGAGAGAAGGTGAGACATCTGTGGGTGACTCTGCTTGATCATCTGCTGGCGATTTTTCTTACGCGCCTGGCTTGCCGCTTTTTGAGCAGGAGTGAGAGTCGGTGGCGCCTCAATGGCGTACTCTTTTACTTGTGACAATCCATCTTCAGACAAACAGATTCCATCGACGATATATGATTTTTCTTCTTCCTTAACAACAGGAGGGAGAGGTGGGGACATAATGGATAGCGCTTGATCTGGTGGTGTGGGCGGTCGCGGAGACATGGCCCCAGTTTTCGGTCGGCAGAAACTACAGTTATAGTTGAGATCAGACATCCGTTCAGCATCGGCTTCGGAAGTTATGTTGTCACATTGTGCATGTAGCCACCTAAAGGAAATTAGAGAGAACAGTTACAGCTCAATTGGCACAACAGAAACCAGCATGAAACCAAAGGTTTTTACCCTACAAGGAATGTGATACATGACAGGCATACCATACTTGATGTCACGGTGTGCTGTGACTGTGCTGTGACCGTTTGGACACTATAAACCCTTGATCTAGGAAGCGAGTTAAAAATGACCGCGTTTTACTGGAAGTTCATACACGCTTAGAGAATACTGTGACTAGTGGGAAAGGATTACCTAGAGCAGGAGTTGCATTGGATCACCAGCTCATTATCCATATAGACCTGATCACACACTGGGCAGTCCGTAACACTGTGACAAGGCCCGCACTCAGTGTAGTTATTAATCCACTCGCAACCAAATCCCGGTGTCGTGGAGCCACAGTACTTGCAGTGAACGCACCTACAGCCAGAAGAATCATT
>Ga0224501_10003463_pt1 | contig 12415 bp, 5 predicted proteins | sample SF_Oct11_sed_USG_4_FD_169105 | JGI IMG/M metagenome (GOLD analysis project Ga0224501, IMG submission 169105) | Sediment microbial communities from San Francisco Bay, California, United States - SF_Oct11_sed_USGS_8_1 | ecosystem: Environmental > Aquatic > Marine > Sediment | place: USA... | reverse complement strand
CTACTGTCAACACACATACAGTAGACCTGCACTACTGTCAACACACATAGAGTAGACCTGCACTACTGTCAACACACATACAGTAGACCTGCACTACTGTCAACACACATACAGTAGACCTGCACTACTGTCAACACACATACAGTAGACCTGCACTACTGTCAACACACATACAGTAGACATGCACTACTGTCAACACACACACAGTAGACCTGCACTACTGTCAACACACGTACAGTAGACCTGCACTACTGTCAACACACATACAGTAGACCTGCACTACTCTGACATTTTTTTATGAAAAACAATGAGGCAACGCAGTCAATGTTCAATTTAAAGGACAGTATTCCATTATACGACTTTCGTGTTAGTCGAAAGTCTCTTAAGTTGACAGTTTACGATTCTTTAGGGGAATATTGGGTACCAGTAACCTACTAAAATACCGCCTCATGCATTAAGTTGATAATTAATGTTTTCTTTATGGTTATTACTGTGTATGATTAAGTCACCCAGGAAGTCGGTGTTTTCCGTGGCCTAACTCAATTATAAAACTGAACAACTAAACAGGGACAGTCATAACTTGGTGTCTGTTAAATTTTCATCAAAGGCTAGAGCATCCATATCACCAGTCCCTAGAGGCAATAAGATTGGGAAAAGGCAAATCCAATTCATGATAGATATTTTAATAGGCATGTCTTCAATAACTGATTAGATTAGGTAGTTTCCGGCATTTAGATTTTAGTTAAGCATGCCCGTAGTCATCCCCTCCTGCTATAGTCGGTCACAAGGAGGATTATATTTTGAAACGAAGCTCTATTTGAACATGGGGAGGTGATGTAGACTCATATAATTGGATGTTATGCATAAATACTAAACAATTCCATTAGCTACCAACCATTGAGACGCTCTATAAAAACTTGTATGGTTTCTGAGAGCGACTCAATTTGTTTGAGTATACCGACTGTAGCTGTATTACCAATACCATTCCAATACGCTATCTAAATAGGCCCGGTCTTTAAACATCTGTTATCAAATGTTTTATTAGATGAAGTTAGTCAATACCCAAATGCTCTTCTGTGTATTTATGCATGGCGATGATGTATCAGCCTGGTCGGAAATCAACAAAGTTTGTTTAACATTGGGATGATACACCGACAGTGATGTAAGACTGTATGAGCACCATCAATGTTCGGAAGAGGGCAAACCTTTTGAGGAATAATCTTATGAGACGCTTCAATTTATTAATTCGATGAGACATGATTAAATGGTAGCTGTCTTAGCCAGTACGGTCAATTGTAATAGTCGCAAATCACACAGTCTGCCTCAACTTGTTTAATCATATCGCAAGTCTTTGAAATACCCATTCAAATTCAGTGAAATGTCAGAAGCCAAAATGCCACACAAGTGATTACTTAGCTCCAAATGTTACACAAACAAGCCGTTTGTTCGCAGCTGACTGGAAGGGGTTTTCCAGGGTTTGGCAGATATTCGTGTACCAAGCAAGTATCACTCATCACCACAAAAGGAGGGTATACTGACTTGATATTAATCAGGTCTTCGATATGGAAATTTGATTTGTGTCAATAATTTAATTGCTTTATATTTTAATCCTTCAGATTTAATTTCAAGTACTTTAGATGAGGTCACTGGTCTCTAAGGACAGTATTGGCTCCGGTATGTCATACAGCACAGAGAAGGCCTGATTGCTATCACACAGTAGATACTGAGAATTTGCTAGGCTTTCGGGCGTTTCCCATGGCTTCATAGCTTCGATAAACCCTTACTACCGCTGACCCTGCTCCCTTATGCCGGCTGCAGACTGGTACTGAGCAGTGATGATTTCACATCTCCCGGTGGTGGAAGATAGCTACAATTAACAAAAACCTATACCACCAGACCCAGGGTCATCTCGGAAACCTACACCCTCGAGTCCAACACCTCAGTCAATCACTCACCAATACTAAGATGGTTCATTTCAATAAGGTGTTCCTTCACCAGGCCTTTGTTGAGCATTTTGAGCAAGGCGTGTCTCCTACTTGGTTCGGTTGAGCCAGGCACGAATGGTAGTTTACCAACTATCATACCATATATGATGATACCACTACAACCAAAACACATACATCTTCACAAGGATAGCGAGATAGCTCAGTGATTGGAGTGCTGGAGGTCACAAGAATCTCGGTTCGAACCCCGTTGTGAATTTGAGCTCCTCATATCAATTCTAGCTAAAGAAACCAGCGTCACTGAGGTATTGACTTGCCTGTGGCACCTTATGTTAAGCCATAACAGGTAAGAAACTGGTATCTAACCGGGCAGCTTCATCATAATAACTAATGGTTTTACAGAATCAATATCAGTGACCATATGATAACTGTCACCATATAATCTAAAATCCGCCTGAACCAGACCACAATCATTGAATTTTCTAACCATAGATCAAACTTTGCAACATTCTAGTGAGGATTTAAATAATTACCAGCTGGTGCCTTCCCCAGGGTCAGTAGATTATCGGGCCGGCGTTTTTGAAGCTAAAATAGAGACACCCAAACCAATACGTTCTTGCGGTGAACGGAATGCCTGCTCGATTAACAAGGGAAATGTGAAAATTTAGAAAAATTTATTCCATCTTAATACGGAATTGGTGTGACTAACCGCGATGATTAATTACATGCCGAGAGTATTCCGACAGAGGGGGTGAATCAGGGGCCAGCTACCCAATCAAACCACAGAAATATAGATGAACCAAATGTACTTGCACTTTCACCATGTCATACATAACAAAGGCCTGATTAATGAGAAGGTCCCAAATTAGTTTGCCCGTGAAAATGTGCAGAAATCCCAATATTTAATTTAAGGTTTCTTGTAAAATCAAACTAAAAATTTTGCGGTCTACCACAGGGAAGATAACTCTACTTTAGGTCAGGCAGGCTCATCCAATGCCATAGTGAAGGATGGTTAAAAGAGAGGCGCAAACATAGAAAGGATGAATATATGTGTGTCATGAACGTACAAACTCCAAGCATCCACCTCCGGCCCATAATCGTGTCGGTCCTGGAAGAGTTCAGGAGCTGCATATTCTGGACTCCCGCAATGTGTCTTTAGTAGCTCACCAGTGGTAAATCTGTTACTCAGTCCAAAATCTACAATACAATGTTCTCTTTACCATATTCATTAAATTTGTTATTTTATTATTCTCCATGACCACCTGGTCATCCTGCCTAGCTAGAATTACATAAAAAAAATTTCTCATTTCCAGCAACAGTCAGCAGTGGTGCAGACATTGGCTTACTGAGTCTTTAACTCGGTGTTTCTCATTATCATTACGTCATTAGAAGACGGTCTGCTCGCACGCACCGTGTCTGTGTCTGATGAGGCAGGGAAAAATCCCTTGAATACCCTGCCATGACCAGGAATTGATCCCTGGCTATGGAGAGGACAGACATAAGAGATGCATTAATTCTCCCACTGAGCTATCATTACTGAGGTACAATTTATGATAGGAGTTGACACTCTCAGCATGAGCTAGATATGACGGGATAAAACAACCTCAAGTTATGTGCTCTATAGCTAAACACAAACTTTTTTCACATGTGGGTACTCTATGCCCTTCTATAGCTTGGGGTGACAGAACCTGGGCATTATATGAGGAGGTCTTATTCTCACAGTGGTAGTACTATAGTTAAATTCAGTCAATCAGCTGAACTACCCTTCTGTCTTAGCTGGTGTTATTCATTTTTGGGGGAGGTAAAGATGACGCTATACAGTTCAAGGAAGGAGTAATTGGTGGCGGCAGACAAACAGGATATTATTATTTTTGGGATCCGAACTGACACTGTAAATCCTGTGAAATGACAGAGCCTGGATTATAGAGCTGTACAGATTATATTGCCTGCCCGGAGCAATGCGAATATACTAGTCAAGTATCTCCTTTCACCCAACCTTCTGTCCCATATAAGGCCTATCTTGACATGTCTATCAGAGAAGCAAATCAAAATTGTTACATCATTCAATTAACAACAGGGGACACAATCCTGTGGGATATGTGACACCAGCTCATCAACTTGCCCAATTACATTATTAGTATTGGATATTAGAAAAATGTCAATGAAGGTTTTGTTATTTAAGTGTCATCAGGGATCATTGAAAGGACCCCAGTCAGTGATTTAGGCCCTGCAGGCAATTATTTCTATACATCGGGTGCTACTTTAACCACCTGCTTCAAGAACAAAATAGACTCTTTTGGTATAAGATGTGGTCATTAGAGCCTCCAAAGTCCACTTTGTCACTCAAACATGGTCTATCACACATCAAACTAAACAGTGCAAATATCTCTGAATGGTGAACAGCTTTGTATCGTGTTCATTCTTTGAGTTAGCCTCCAGCAGGAGGCTATCGTTATAACAGATCTTTAAATGGTAAATGCAAACGTTTTGACAGCTACACCATTTTTGGAAGCCATTTTTCAAAATGAACGCCGCGAATACTTGTTGGATGTGAGTCAGTGGAGTGGTTTACACTGAGGAAATGTAACCGAGGCCATGTACATAGGGTATTACATGTCAGAGCGTTTTCACTTCATCATAACTGACTTTCCATAATAAAGCTATAATCTTTACAAATGACAGTTTTATTGACAGCCCTGCGAGGACTTTACCATTTATCAATATATGTTCAGTAATCAGGTAAGGCAAAGTTAGCGACACTATTAATTGTAAGACACCTGTATTCAAACCCCAATTTCGGTCCCAATTAGTGTTAATGACATTGCGAAAGACTGTAAGAAAATTATACAAATTCCTTAACTACGTATGTATACGTTGGCTAGTTGACATCTGGACCTATACATGTGTGAGCTTTGGGTACGGATACTGTGTCCATCGTTCATTTTTTCAGATTCAGTGTTCACTGTCGGGATACTCTGAGTGGGGAAATCCTATACCTTAATTATAAAATCTAAGCGAAGAAGATCAGCTATGGTATGCATACAAAGTCGGAAGTGTGGACCATTTCCAGGAAATGAAGGGAAAACTCTATTGCTCTGCTCAAACATAGTTTTTTTGTTGACTTGACTCCTACGCGATCAATGAAACTGTCTGGTTTCATTCGGCATTGAGCTGAAACAGGTTTTCATCTAATTTCTTTCTATTTGTTCACCACTTGCGTGAATTTAATCGCCCGGTTTTAATGCGCGCACTCGTTGACTAACTTCCACAAGAATATGCAACCAAATGAATTCCATCTATTTCAATACAGCGGCATCAACTTCGGATCGAAAAATATTTTCAACCACAACTGATTGCCTTTGCCTTAATTTCTGGGCTCAGGTCGCGCTGAGACTCCACAGCGAGGCGAGCCTGTTAACATCCGTTAGTTATTTGAGGCGCATCGAAAAGGTGCCCTCAAATATTTGACGAAATGTTCAATGTTCTTTATCAAGCTATTATAGTTGGTGTAAGGAACTGCCGACGAAGCATTCGTCGACAAACTACGCTTTTAACCCAAGCATATGGACACATAAGATCAACAGAAATGGATGAAATTGAGCATCTGCATGATCCTATAGACTAGGCTGGATAACCCATGATAACCCATTCGAAGGCCTGTTATGTCTTATGTCGCTGAACATAGTGAATCGCCGTGGTTTCTCAAGTCTGGAACATCCTAAAAATAGGTACATGGTTTTGTGCTCAAACCCATTCCCTTTGAACAGGAGCCAAAACCTCAAACGATGGAGGTGTCCCTCTGCGCCATCACTCTGGAGAGGAGAGAGTTGGTATACCACAGTGACCGGATAATGGTTTAGGCAAGGCCAACTTACAAGATTGTGGCTTGGATCCGCTCGGAAACTAGGGATCAGAAGTCTTTGATTGGAATACAGAAGTGGATCACTATTGTTTGGAAATGGTAGTTTCGAGTGGGTACTGTGAGTTTTAGAGAGGGTGTGGTCTTGATTCCATCTCCAAATGAGACTCTGTAAGTGCTTTTGGAACTATAGCACTTCTGCCTCTGCAGGTGTGAGAATGAAATAGATTGCAAAATGGCTTACCAATTATTTTTATATCAGTCTTGGCTTCGTTTAGCAAAATATTCTCCATTTTCATATCCCTGCAAAAGGTCAGAGCATTGTAATTAGGGCTTAGAATCTGGGTACGAGAACTCTGGGTGACTTGTGACTCGATGAGCTGTGGCTTGTATGGACTGTATAAAGTTTCCCCCCCCCCAACGCTTCAACCCCTGATTGTAATACTACCACGAGCAAAAGACCAGGTGCTTGCTGGGGTAGGATTTATACAGGCTGGGCTGTAGGATGACTTCAGTGTTGTTGTTTGGGCCCATCACTTCTAAAGCGGGTCAACAGTGAAATAATGACAATATTTCCTTTTCATTCACAAACTGTGAGCTCAGTATTTGTGATAGGACTCAAAATTTGCATTCAGTGAAAATATTTCTCACAGTATGAGAAGCTGTAGGCCAACATTCACACAGACAATATAAATTGTAGTGTTGTCAACTAAACATCCTTGGGAATATTTCTTGATGAGCGTGTTAAAACAAAGATTTCGGTACAGATTGCTCCGACTCGTCTAGCAAAACAAAGATAGACGGCAGATCACAACGAAGATCAGATGCGCGGCCTTTGGATTCATTTTATTTTTGACTTGAATCTCTACGCATCTGTAAAAGCTTTCTATACTAGGGGGCATACATCTATTCAATGCGATCAGAAAACAAAATTGCTGCTAAATTATCAGAAAAACCACACTGATAGGATTATGGGGTTTATCATTGTATTCAGAAACTCGACTGGCCCGACGCGTTAGGTGATTATGTATGCCTGATGGGTGGCACTCGAGCGGACCTCGACGAAATCTCTCAACGGTTTTCTCAGCTTTCCTATTAGTCACGCTGCTGAATTTCCGTGGTATAAATAATTAGGGATCAACTGTGGGTAAAAAGGAAACACTCGTAGAATAATTATGGCCGTTTAACATTGACAAACTGTTCATTTCTATACTCAAATGTATGTATGTAAATATGTGCATTCATCAATTACAGAAGATTGGGTAAATCTGAGCTAGTTATCATATCCTAGCATTATGCAAGGCTATCACATGGTACACCGGATTTCTGTTGGTTTTGAAGGTCCCCTGTTGATATTCTAGCAGGGGCATATCCATTTCCTATCATTATTACAGCTGGTTTACACTGTCCTCCCTAACATTAATGGCTGCTATCCTGCTGAGGGTATCCCATTTGGGGATCCTTATGCCCCATGACATATAGAAAGAATAGGAAACCACCGCAAAGCGCTGTGCAATGGAACTTATTTATATAAATGTATGATCATTTACAATCGTTCTGCGATTTCTACACCTGCGATAGCAGCCATCTTGAATATATGGAGTTCTGGGAAATACGCAGTTGTAGATTGAAACTCAGATCAAATGGTGTTGACCCATCTGACCCTCCCGGAATCCAACGAAAATTGTTTGTATCACAGCAAACCAGGCGTTACTTTTTGAACAACCCTCGAATATTCTAATGCACCGATGTAGCCTACAACCGTTTTATTACATTGTCAACTTCTAAAACATCCTAATCTCATGGCTTCAAAGCTTATCAGTCAGGACTAAGTACTATAGGGCCTAGGTACCAGTAACCTTGTTTATAGGTAGCACACCTTTTAACACTGAACAGTATATAAGGCCACACATGTCTGATCTTGTTCAGATAAGACATATCAAACATGCACATAATTTTAACTATCACTGCCTGGCATATTTTAATACCGGTGATTACCGCTTGCTTCTCTGCTGAAAAGCCATCCAAATAAGTTATACCAAGACACAGACATACAGCTGTATAAATATATGCAGTAGATGATATCCACCGATTCACATGTAGCTGTATAAATATATGCAGTAGATGATATCCACCGATACACATGTAGCTCTATAAATATATGCAATAGATGATATCCACCGACTCACATGTAGCTGTATAAATATATGCAGTAGATGATATTCACTGATTCACATTCATTAGATTCAAACTACCCGGGCCAAAACTCTCTCTGTTCCCCCATGCAGCAGGGAATGGCTACCCAATTCTCTTCAGAACAAGAGAAAGAGAAGGCAGTGAGGAAGAGAAGTGACACCCTACCTCATACCATTGCTGCTGGTACATGTTGACTCTCTAACAGTCACATTCCCACACAACCACTGGCCAAGGGACAATCTTTCACAAGAGTCCATCCCAAGATCTACAGATATTTGGCTCATTTCTCTGGATTAGGATTGTGAGGCACACTCATAGAGTAACTTCTCTATGAACCACACAGGAAACTCGCTGCTGACCCAGTGATACTGATCATGTACAAGGAAATGATTTCATCTTAGGTCACTCACTATACCCAATCCATATAGGGGCTTGCCATGACAACATCGGTAACAGTTATTTATGTAGAATGTCATGCACACAGTTTTTGAAGACATGTTCGTCGGTATTTCTGTCTGATTTATGGTCTCCTGGTCTTACTATTGCAGCTAGGGTCTAGTGGTCTAGTTGACTGAATTAATGCTGGTAGACAGTAAATCTTCAGAAGATTGACCAGTAACCACAATGTGATTGGACAGCGGGTGATGAGTGACTCTAGACACATTTGGCTATGGTAATTACTGGCAGGTGAGTGGCTATACACTGATATTTTACTCATTACCACCAATTAATAAAGGTAATTATATTGCGAACTAATGCTTTATAAATGAGTTTTCTGAGTGGTATAATACATTTCTTACAGCCAACCTCGGTCATGGTTTTATTTCGCATAACTTTGATCAAAGAGAGAGTGATTTCAGTTTTCTTGTGAACTTTGATTTCCCAGTGGGTGTGTGGTTGTTCAGGGTGGTCAGTTCACCTAGTTTCACCATCTATTAACATCAGGTTACAGTACTAATAGTTGTCACTTCCAGGAAAATCTATCCTCATCGGCAACTTTCCTCAAACTGAGCCCTTCAATTCTGAAGTGACAATCATGACTATAAGCTACGTCAGACGATTCTCGCAGAAACTAGCTCAGTGACAGACACAGTAAAGATGACTAATATAGCCCTCACAGGTGATCTCAGTGTGGTTGTCACTTGACTGGTGTTGTCTTTCAATTATTTCATTATGATTTTTCTTAATGAAAGTTAGCAGATAAACACAAAGTCTTTTCAATCCTGTCACACACACTCAATAGAGATGCTGTCATCTGAAAGGGGTGTTAAGATTATTATCAATGTTTTACAAGCTTACTGTTATTATAAATTCTTAGCTGGCATTATCAGACTTGTGTTTAGATTCACATGTCAATCGGAGCTCCATCTGAAGTTATGCCATTCTTTAACGGGAAGAAATGAGTCAGTACATTAGTGTTAACAATTCCTAGTTACACAATTACAGCAGGCCTGTTATTTGATGATCTTTATCTCAATAAAGTATCATGTTAGTTAGAGGTTGCCTATTTTTCATATCAAGCAAGGCGTGAAGCTGCACCTTTCCATTAATTTATCCATTCAAAATCTGTTGTTGCTGTTGCTCAGTTTGGATTGGAATCCTCATTGTGGCTAATATGTCTATGAATCACTGTGTCCTTTCAATGTCATCTCAACCGGTAATGGCAATATGCACTTACTATTGGCAGTGAGAAAGTAAGGTGAGGTGTAAACAACCGGTATCTACAGTCACCTTGCTGGGGTCATGCAGGTCTGCAGCGTTACACCATGTTTTTCAACATCCTGGTGAAACTATAGCTTTTCAGATGCCAAGCTTCCGGTAATATTAAACCAAGTAATACTGGAGTTATGCTCCCCTGATATAAACATTTCCTCTGAGCCTGAAGAAATAATAAATCTGAGAGAGGAATATAGACACGATGTAGCCGAGGTGAAACCATGAAAAGCAAATACAGTATAACTATTGGATCATGTTACACTGATTCCCAGTTCTCGGCCATCATTGCAATCATAGCGCCCTCTCCCCCTCATCGGATGCGCTGGTCAGTTCCAGCTCTATTATTTGCGTTTTAGAATGCGGCGCACAAAACACCTAAATCCTTTCAAAATTACTCCGTTTGATCACCGGTAAGATATCCAAATTTTGAATACCTCAAACAGACTTACTGGCTCAAAAGTTTAATCACTGTGACTGCAATCCTAGGGTCTATGTACTCACCATTTTAGGGTCTTTTGAAGCTTTAATACCGGTTGATACAACATTAGGAATTAATAGATTTAAACCAGTATGAGTCAATTCACTGAGCCGCGCGATATCTGCAAAGCTCAATAGATGCATTCGTCTGTATGCCTGGATGCCATTCTTCACGCACAAACACTCAAAACCCGATGAATCATACACTACCTAAAATGGGCTACCTAATCAGTGTACACATTCAGCCATATAGAGACAAGCTGCCCAGTCTCATTAGTACATCGTCTACTGGATTACAACAACAAATCGGTCATTAATAGACTCCTTTGAATTGGTTTAATTTTAATTGTACTTGGGCTGACAGTAGATGAGCAAAACTTGTGATAGTATTACGCAACGAAATCCTCCACACTAGTTTAATCTTGGTGCACAGTGGCGACAGGAGGAGGTTCACTAATATAACCGGGCGACACTCGCTAAATTTTTCCATTGCATTCATTTAGTGGCGCGAACGAGTCTGTACCTGCATGACTGCTTGGGCGGGTATCAGGTTTTGATTGATGCCCTGTGCCATAGATAACTGATCAGAGCCTGAGGACAAATTTCACATGCCAGGCTAAGAGTGCGGACAAACCTATTGTCACAGCGAAGAAGCTGCGAGCTTAAAGGGTAGGCGGTGTTACAATTCAGGCAAATCAAGGCAGTGCAGAATGACCTCAAACTGAGCCTAGATAAGATCACCTTGTTTTACATGATGGCACCACTAAACCAACGGTTTTTTTCAGAATGGTTCATGGTTTTCCCTATAGGGAGCAAAGACGAACTTGGAATCGAACCCGAGTGACTTGGTCCAAAGCCGAATACACTACCGACCAAGCCATCGTGTCTTCCCCCCCCCCACCGATGGAGTAGGAGAAATAGAAGCTATCGTAATTATGCTGTTTCGTCATTGGCTTGGAGTCGCAATAACAAGGCAGGGTGATTATCCAACCCGAATGGAAGCAGCGATTATTGACACTATTATTGGTATGGTGGGTAGCCGCTGGCGAACTGATAGGATCATAATGGGGTGGGTACTGCCGTCAACTCGTGTATACCGCATTGCTAATCATACCGTATAACAGCACTTGCCACCAGTCATTTTCGACCGAGTCAAAGTGAATTTCTACCTACAATTTGCAATAATAGCTACGTAATGATGGTGCTTGGGAACACCATCAATTTTCTAATACTAATAATAAACCCGCTCTGATAGGCGGTCAGCATAGGGGGCCAAACCTGGCGGCTAAATCTTTACTTTCATTGGGAGGCGTTTTAGGCATGCAGGCGCTTACCGATTCTACTTGGCATAGTTGACTTGTGAATCATACCGCGGCATCCTAAAATCTACTAAGATACCGACGACAAACACCCTGCCGTCATCTTAGCAGTTAGGAAATTTAATCTCTGTACAATCAAAACAGAGACTCCAAAACACGATATTAAATCAAGATCTCTCAAACTCAGCAAATATTTGATCCGCTAGACGCAGTCAATATTTTAGGGTCATCCTTAAATCCTGCCAGCAACTGAAATATTCAGAAATTACTAACACTGTTTGGTTTGGCTCAATCTGTAGCCAAAATCTTTTCACAATGTATGACGACAGAATCTAGGGTAAACACAGACAATTACACCTTGAGGGAAATCCTTGAACTATGATGAGGTGAATGGAGACAAACCGATGGAAATATGATTACTGGATATAAATAGCTTACTATCCTAGCACTCTCGCTGGGGCATAGCTTGCCAAAGGTAAAGATTGAGTACCCCTGGTGAATCATCTGGCTGTATGTTCTGTTCTTATGCAAGGACTTACTACCTACGCCATAACACATAAAACGGACTGACCTTGACATCTAAAAGTCAGGACTAGGAAGGGCCAATTACTGCACAGGTGCATCTAGTGAAAAGGTGCACCTAAGTGTGCAGTACACAACCTCAGCATGATGTCATGCTTGTGCTATGAGTGCTACAACTGTCTTCCATTAGCTGTTGGGATGTTGGGTTCAATTTGTGTGCACGAGGGCCGGAAACACTCTCAGGTCGTTGACACAATTAGGTCATAATCTGAATCATAGAAAACCCAAATCTCGGTATTATTATCCGCTATGACTAGAAGAAGGAGGTGCTGTGACTGAAAGGCACTCGCCGCTGAAGGCCCTGGGTTGAAGACGGCTTGTGC
>Ga0224501_10003462_pt1 | contig 12419 bp, 17 predicted proteins | sample SF_Oct11_sed_USG_4_FD_169105 | JGI IMG/M metagenome (GOLD analysis project Ga0224501, IMG submission 169105) | Sediment microbial communities from San Francisco Bay, California, United States - SF_Oct11_sed_USGS_8_1 | ecosystem: Environmental > Aquatic > Marine > Sediment | place: USA... | reverse complement strand
ATAATGAAGTGGGGGAGGGGCCTGGCCGCATCGGGAGTTGATTCAATTATTACTGGGATTAAGTGAAATTGTAATTCCTATGTTGCGCGTAACAAGCGTACTATGTCTGTCTGAACGACTCAATGCATCAGAATGACCATGAACTGAATGGCAGCAGGGAACTCGAACCGTAATATCAACCGCCAGCTGATATTGGCCATCAACATACCTGTGGAGTCAGACCAGTACTTGGCAAGAGCATGCCTGGATGGGTTGCGTCCAGAGTTCTGGAGAGCTACAATTGTATCATTTGAATACACGAGTTTCACATGTAAATACTATCAAGGCTATAGGGGTGCAGGATCGATGGTTTAATTCATGGGTACCTGCAACAGACCACAGTTGTACGATGTATATGGGATTCCACTCCAGCAGGCTACCCCTTATCACGGGTTTAGGAAAAAAAGTGAAGTCTGGTTTACTTTGTTCATCAATAAGGATTGGTGGGAAATCACTTCAACGGTGAACCATCTGGAGCTGAAATGTCAATCAGCGGGACTAATCTGAGACTTGCTAGTTACTAGCTAAGTTAGCTAGTAAAGCGGTAACGTAACTTGATCATCAACTGAGTACTTACCGAGGAGAAGCTCACTTTTCGACCTGAGGACACCATTTGTGGAAGCTCCTTTCACTGCAGCCACAAAGGCTGCTTTGTATTCAGCAATTCTTTCTTCAGAGACGCTTTTTGTAATGTGATTACCCCTTGGTTGAGAATGACCGTTTCGTCGACTGGTAACACTTGCCGATGTTTTTGATCTTCTGGCAGAGCTGGGTCGACTTTCGCTGTCAGAACCATCTAGACGAGTGGTTGACATGCTTGTTTCTGGGATTGTTTACATACTATATGAGTGAAATTTCCATAAGATGCCAACAACAGCTTGCTCACCAGTAACCATTGATACTAGCTACCGCTTTTGAGAGTTCTCCGTAGCGGTGTTACAGGTGAGGTATCCTTGCCGCGAATGTTCGAGTCTCGTTGAAACCAATAGAAGATTGCGTGCAGCGGTCTAGAAACCTCACTATCGTATCTAGATGCCATGTCCAGTAACAATAGCGTATCTACTTGATTCTATAGTTCACTGTAGAATAAGCAGACTATTTATAAAATAGGTTTTTATAGTTAACCAGTTACCTGCCCATTCTATGGGCATTGTCAAAGAATAATGAAAGGCTAGGTCAGCCAGGCAGGTTTTTTGTGCGCTGAATAACAAGACACATTTAGGAACCTCTTTATATAACCCGGATTTTAAAAGTAATAAAACTATCTATGTCCAAATATTATAATCTTCGATACGGACATATTGACTTAGAATCAAACCGAAGGAGAGCTACTTTATGACGATGTGCTCTATGAAGGTAGACTTTGATGCGCCGGAGACCTTAGCATCTGTAGAATTCGTAATTTCCCTAAGACACAAGAAAATATTCACAAGCAAGATGCGGATGCACAGAACAGCTTGGTGAGATCTGAGGAGGGAGATATCGCTCTGTAAAAGAGTCTCAGTTGGGAGAGCAGGATGCCACAGCATAGCAATTTCATTTTTTGACACTGAGTGAAAGTTTTGCAAACAAAATTCCAGGGAATTGAGAAAGATATTGTATTTTTTATATAATTTATTACGGTAGCAACTTGTATATTTGTTATGAAATCAAGAGCCATTATTTAAGAAGAGTAACATCGAGGTCATCCTCTTTGGGTTCTGACTGCTTGAGTAGCTTTTTCAGACTTTTAGCCACTACATCACTCAGTGCTTCAGCCTTGCCGCTCTCCAGCTGTGACATATATTTCTGCAAGGATCGAGAAGCTGTGTTATAGTCAGAGGGATATTATATGATTAGATAACATATAACGGTCCGTATGCATATCACAACTAAAGAGTGGTGTTATTTTTACTACATGTACTATGTGTATTATTATTATTGAAACTTCTTATGAAGCTTTTTGATAAGAGGATAGTTCAATCATTAGAGCGCTAGACTCAAGATCGAAAGATCCAGGGTTAAAGTCCTATTAGTCAGACTGAGCGCCCACTGTGAGAATGAGCTCCTCACATAATCCCTAGCTGCTACCGCTCCAAAAAGCCTCAGGCTTAAGAGGTCTGTTGTATAGGATGACCACGCGCTTGAGTAAAAAAAAGATAGAGGAGAGATGATGCTAGGCAGTGTTAAGTTCACCTTGTATAAGGAGTCATCCTCTCTGAGCCTGAGGAGTGTTATCAAGGCATATTCACTGTTAGCTTTCACTGCTGAATTCTTCTCCTTGCTTCCATTAACCAGTACAGGTAGCCATATTTTAGCTATACTATCCTCAAGAGGACCCAGTCTAGCTACCAGCTCAATCACCTGGCTAGTTAACTGTTTCACATCATTGGAGTCACTTTTCATACCCTATAATGCAGTCCATGAGTTTTTAGACCGGTATCAAAACCTCAAAACTTCACTGTACAACTGGGTTCAGACACATAATCATTGCACTGAGATTGCATTGATTTTGCATGGCACCTACCTTGCCTACGGATATAACAACACGCTTATCGAGGGCTTTAGAAGCTTGGAGATCCAGTCTGAGCAGCATCGCCATCCCTCGTAATGCAAACTGGGCAATGGGCACCTGCAGTAGAGGTAAGAATAAGATACTCTTAAAACCTGCGACTATTAAGAGGGGTTATTAAAATACATTAGAGAGGTTAAGATGCGAACGGTATGTCAAAATGGTTTGCTCTAACCGAGAAATGATGAGAATCCGTTGGCTAGGACAATCAAAAAGAGGCCGCCATCTCGTTTTCGCACAGTTTCAATAGTTGCTACAGTTTAGAGCCCAGGAAATCCTACAATAGAGCCCTTTGAGGAAGACTATCGCAGCGCTAGTACTCAGAGCGCTCGTTAGGAAATCTCGATTTACATACTCATCTTTATAATGGATTTTGGGCCACACGGAACACCGCTATCGTACAGGATAAAGCCAGAAGTGTTGCCTAAGACTTCTAAAAAGACGTCAGGGTATGTTTCACCGAGGTTCACGGCGAGTAGAACAAGATAACAATAGTGGGAGCTGTAACCATTTTGAGAATCCTACCGGGTTTGCTTATGGTTAGGAGTCGCCTGGGAAATCTGTTTGGTCACATGACATGCCCATTTCCATTACGTATATCGCGCGGGAGGGTAACAGTCGCCGATAACTGTTTGCATCCGAACCTCTTTATTATATACATAAAAAGCTGTTGTTACCTTATCACTGGCTGCATATTCTAGGAGAAGATTTATAACCATCTCTCTGTGTTGGTCGTTGGCCAACAAAACATTTGGATTTTCTTTCAATGCTCCGAACAATGCTACACTGCGGGCATGCACAATTTGCCAATTGCTATCTTTCCCATCTACAAAAATAAAGGTACAGATCTACCAACAGCAGTAAATAAATAAAGACATGTTCTCAAACAAGAGAAGAGAGAATTTGGGAAAAAAGAAACATTATAAAAACAGTGAGTCACTCACTAAGAACGTGATTCAGCAGGATGTCGGTAAGCTCAGCCTCAGGCAGGCTGGAGATGAGGCAGCCAATAGAGACAGCGGCAGTAGTCTTTAGACCATCATCATTACTGCTCATCAGGGAGAGCAGGGTAGTGGTGATCTCAGCTCTCACACCTGTACCCATCTTTGCGCCTCCTCCACTCAAACACAACCTCAGTGCGTGTAAGAATGTCTCTCTGTAAGTATTGTATTAATATGCAAATGAAGAAATTAAAATCATTTTCTTTGACTTATATATAGAGATACAGTGTTGTGTATGGAACCATATATAATGCTTTGATGGTGCTGTAGTAATTTTTGGACATACTATTTCGATCCGCACATACCAAAAAAAAACACCGCTGCCACAAGTTGTAAGGTAAGCCTCGGTCAGGGTAAGATGTGGACATGAAAGCCTCTTCCAACACCTAGTCATTTCTATATCTACATTACCAAGTCAGATGCATAGACTATTCACACCTAGGATCCTCTTCAATTAACAGAAAATAACAGATACACACGCACGCACGCACACACTCACCTGATCGATGTGTCATAAGTTAGATTCTTTATGCTGTTATTGAGCTCAGTGAAAACAGGGTCGACTCGGACATGTATAATGATGAGCTGAGCCATAGCTTCAGCAGCCCTGAGTCTCACTGTCCGTGCTGAATCATTCAGTGCCTTGATGAACGTTGTCTGCAGCTGGGGCAGGAATGGCTTGAGCATAGGTCCGCACTGTAAAATACCGGCACCATACACTGGTTTATAGAGTTTCAAAAGCGGGAAAAAATCTTTATTTAATTTTTTGCGAGATGGTACTCTCACGGACAGCTCATTGGGCAGATTGTCACCAACGTCAACTGTCAGGTTATGGAGCATGATACAGAAATGTAGCTACAAAAGGGTAGGCAAGAAGAATATTTACCTTGGTGAGCAGGACAGTGATAGCATCTAGTGTGGCCACTCGTACAGTGGAGCCGTATCGGTCACCGAGCACACGGATCAGAGGGCCGGTGATGTGCACCACTGACTGCTTGAGTGCTGCTGCTGAGGTACGCTGGATGGCGTCAGAAAGGCCAATCGCGGAACTCTCCTTCAGATCAGGAGCTCCGTTCAGTAACCCTTCCCTGAAGACGGGCAGCAAACACGTCAGACCCTGAAACACAGGAGAAACTTATCTTAGGTTAGGGCGACACTGAATCGAGGACAGTTCGCATCGGTGGAAAAAAGGCTGCAATGCTGAGAGATGGCAATACGGTAAAATGATAGAGATTACCTTAGCAGGAAGACAGAATCCTGGCAAAAGTTCACCAGGCTGCAAGTCAGAGCAGGCATATCGCAGTGCCTGTCTCACAGTAGGCACTTGTAACATGCAAGTGTTGGCATCCATCCTCTACAACGAATATTTATTGTTAACAATGTAATAGCCTGCGTGGATTTGAGAAGGACACTTTAGCATCACACAGGTATGTGGAAAAGCAGGTGCTGTTTATGGGGCATGCACTTATTGGTAGTGAGAAAGTTTTGCAAGAACCATTGCACACCTTCGAACCTATTTGTATCTGATGATATTGGTTATAGACACCATAGGCTTAGGATCACGAATAAACAACATCACACAGGTATATTTTTGTGAAATTGTATTTCTTTTCATTTCGTCCGGTGGCAGGGTCAACTGATGAGACCTTGAAGATGAGTGGATGAATGGCTTTCTTATACTGAGTCAGTATACAGAGACATAATAAGAAAAGTGGGTTCTGCTGCGGATTGGTTTTGGCCAGAATGTACCTTGACAATAGCATTGACACAATCCCAGACACTCGCTAGTACATCTGTATTCTCTTGGGTGAAAACTGCTGTGCATGCTCTGAACAGGGCCATCAGATGGTCTCTGTACTCCATTTTGGTGTCTTTACAGAATACTGTAAGTATCATAGCACTGGCCTGCTTCTTAAGATCGTCCTGTGGAAAGAAGGATAATTCATAAAAACGGGAAGGTTAATTGACTGCACAGGGACAGTGGAGCTATAGCAATCCCTACTAAATCGTGGGGCATTTAACTGTCCGAGCGGTCCCATGCAGGGGGCATTGGGGAGATCGGAGCGTTTGTATTCAGTGCAGAATTGGATTTGACAACCCATTCCACTGTAGCTCACAAAGTAAAAGAGAGACTTGGAGACAGAGATGTGCCTATAGCTATGGTTTTTTACCTGGTTGGAGAAGAATCTGATGCATTCCTCAATGATGGTTCTGACAGCAGCATCAGACTGAGCGCTAAGCACAACAGCCTTGCAGTAGCCCAGCTCCTCATCACGACACTCTGTCTTCAGCTTGGAAGCCAGGCTAGAAACCAAAGCCTACAAAAAGCACACTACAGATAAACCAAAGGTGACGGTACCTTTAAGCAAAAATAAGCTTCTAAAAATACCAATTTTGTCACTCAAATTCAAGACTAGAAGGGTGGCTTACAATGTACCTCTAGACTAGCAGCCACCAGGTTTGAGATCTTCCACTGTTCTCTACAGGACACTATTACCGCTACACATTGTTCAGACCAGCAAAATACCTCACCGAGGGCGAAGCAATAACTCACACCAAGTATTCTGTGCAGGTCTCTATCCAGGGCTGACCCAGCCACACTGGCCAGGTAAGATAACGCTCTTGCGTTAATTGGTTCCTGCGTTAGTTTAGGTACAAGGTATGGCATAACGGCCTGTGATTTTATAGCCATCACTTGAGTGAGACCATCCAATGCATACTCCTTCTGGTTCTCATCATCCTTCAAAATCAAAAACCAAAAATTAACAGGTTTAGTTTCTCATAGCAACCAGGCTGCTTTCTTGTACATTTTCGTAGCATAAAGGAATCAAATATGCTATCAGCTCCCCTGATATTAGCCCCTGCTGATTGTGGTGACCTTTCTTGGGTTCACTTTAAAAAATTTATGAAGAGTTGGCAGGCTGAATCCCACTACACCATAACACTAGTGTTCACATTGGTGAGCCATTTGTAACCATGAATGCTCCACCGCTACAGCTTTTGGCTTGACAGAAAGATATAATAGTGTCTGACCAGTTTCTCCAGTAGTGTAGGCATAATCTCCTCGAGTGAACGAAGTCCGATGTTACCATGCAGAGACTCAAATGTCTTGGCAGCAGCCTGACGCACCGCCTCCTCAGGATCAGCCAGGGCGCGACAGACGGTGGGAATCAGACTGTCAGCAAATCCGGCAACCTACAACAACAACAACAACAACAACAATTACACTATCTTCGGTACCACTGTAAACTTGTAATAAAAAACTGGTATTACTACTGTAACAGTATAAAGTATACATATTCATTTATCATTTATGATTGGCCCATTAGGGCACTTGCTAGTGATATTGAGCGAACCCTGTAGCAGCGGTAGAAGCAAGGAATTATGTGAGAAGCTCATCCTTACAAATTGGAGAGGCAGGCGTTTGAACGCGGTCCGGATTTTATGATCTCAAGTTAAGCGCTCTAGCCACGAGCTCTCTCACCATCCCATTACAGTGTGGTATCTCAATGCATTTTACCACACGGTGTACTCACATGGTCTCTGCTGGTGCTCTTCATGATCTCACTCAGTCCGATGCACACCCCTTGTCTCTTTTCAGCATCCTCTGTGTCGAGGCCTGCCTCGAGAATAGGCAGGATCTCAGGCAGAACCCGCTCACCAAGTTTCTTCACTACATCACCCAGAGTACGTGCCGCTACCTATAACAAGGATTCTCCACGTAACTAGATGTTACATACACATTCATTATCTGCCATAGGGCAATTACATGGGGGCAAACTATGGACCATACTGAGAACAAGCCATTAGCTAAGCGATGCCATCCATGTCAAACCGGGATGATCAAGATGGTCTGTGCAGCAATGAGGAGATGAGACAAACCTCCTGTTTGTCATAGCTGGAGCTGGCCAAACAGCCTAGCAGAAGAGAGAATAGAGTCGGCAGGATATCTCTGAGAGTCTTGGGTGTGTTACTGACTATGATCTTCCAGACATGAAGTGACGCCTGACGAACGAGAAGCGCCGTGTCAGATCGGCCCATATAAAGACCGGACAGAACGCGACAACGCCTCTCCTCACCCAGACTGGCAACAACAGCCTAAAAAATGACACAAGCAGCCATAAGGAACATGCCTAAAACGATGTTAGTGATCGCCATTGCAGAAAGGAAGTGAGTGACACGAATATGGTACAATACTGACGGCAACGGCAAAAACTATTTATCTCAGCCAATTAAAAAAGTTGGACCCCAGGACGGCGCCGGGCCATTCAGTGATCAACACTGTCGATAGCGATCAGTCTGCCAGAAAACCGTCTGGCCTGGCCGAATTTGTAGACAAATAATTAAAAAGTTTTCCTACTGTTTGCCCTGGTTGAAATGCTAGTAGTCTCTGTAGCTTTTGTACACACATTCTAAACACATGTCAAAAGCCAAAGATAATACACTGAGGGAGTGAACGCGAATGGACTGACCTGTTGACTGACTTCGGTACCAAAGTTATCATCTTCATCAGCGGTCTCTGTGGACATTTTACCACTGACACCAGAGAGCTTATATAGCAGGTCTCCGAGCAGCTGGACACTGGATAGTCGAATACGCCAGTTCTCATCAAATAGACCATTTTCCAGCTGTAACCAATAGCGCACATCATACACGTCCATGTGCTTTTATATGTACAAACTTGTTATCACACTAATATACGCTAATATATGCTCATTTCCTCCAGATAGTTAGCAGTTATTTATCCAGAAAAAAACCAGCTAGAAAATGGTATTTTGTATCCAATGCCGAAGCCTGGTGCTTGCAATTAAACATAAATTAGATAAGGAGGGATCAGTGGCTTATCAGAAAGTGAACTGAACACCTACATTAGGTAAGAGAAGTTCGATGGAGGTCTCAGCGTACATACTGATGATCTTTTGACCCGCTTTTAGTCCAGTGTCTCTCACATATTCACATTCATCAGCGAGGGCCTAAAAAAAGTGCATGAAACGAAAGTTACTGACTTACTCACCTAGTTACCTGGACCACTGCACACTAGTATATTGAAATATATATGTACATGTACATACCTTGAGAATTGTTGGTAGGATTGGGCCGACGAACTGGGTGAATTCATCTCCAAACACGCTTGGCAGGAAAATAAACATCATGATGTAGCCGTCTCGCACATACGGCGGAATATCAGTCCTGTTCGCGGTTTCAATAATCTCTCCAATATATTGGCGCAACTTCTGAATACCAAGAGCATGAATGACCTCCGAAAGACCTTGAGCCGCTCCCGATCTGGAAACCAAAATTGGGTTGGTATAAAATTTAAAATTACAATGCAAATATCTAAGTCAAGTCTTCGTTGGAGAGACAGTCTGTAAAATTCACCTGTTCACTGTGTTGCCATCCGACGTTAATGTCTGCATCAACCAAGGAAGCAGGTCCTCAAAGCCTTGCTCACCAATTCCTCTTACCATGGCCCCCAGGGCTCTGGCAGACATACCACGCACTTCTGGCACCGGGTCCACCAGAGACTTTTTCAATCCCGGCATGATGTTGGGCAAGTACGGCGCCAGATCCTAAAATGAACACAAGACTGGTGGTTAATGTTCATATTTTCACTGTAACGGTTCAGTACCAATTTGTCATGAAACCTTACTTCAATTTGCTGTAGCATCAGTTACAACAGGTATTTAAGATGTAGGAAAGTATATTGGTCGAGTACAGAAGACTTCACAGAACTATAATTTTCATAAACACATCTAAGAAGAGCAGCTATCTACCTTTTGATCTGTCAAGGAGTACATGTTACCAATGATCTGACAAGCCATTTTTCGGGTGTCAGTGGATCGATCTTCGATGGCACGGTTCACCACAGGCATAATGAGTGCGAGTGATGGTGCATCAATGAAATGCACAAACTGAGTGTCGAGCAACACTTGCAGACATGGAGTGGACTTGTGAGCGGGATTCTTCAGCGCTTCCAGCAGAACTGGTACAATACCTGAAACGCCAGAGAAGAATGCAAACAGTCTGCATACCAAACTACCTTACTCTAACTCTACTGTACGCAGAAATGGGAGAGCCCAGCGCAACGGGGCCTTTCTCAACAGATAGGATAGGTCATCCACAACCAAACTGGCTTCATAACAAACCCTAGTTTTCTTATTGTCGAAAAAACTTAATATCGATACCGACTACAGCTTTCTTATAACATAGGCGGAGTGGTTTGGTTGGCTAGCTCACATTGAATTTCGGGGTTTTTGATGACTTCGCCGATGTGGCTGAGCGCAGTCGCTCCAGCACCCTGTACTTTGGCATGCGAGTCGGCGAGCACTTCTACTAGCTGAGGGACAATCTGCGGTAGGCAGGCGGATAATTGCTTGGGAGCGCAGAACGCCATAGCTCCCAATAACTCCACAGAGCCTAAAACAGTGAATTATTGATATGAGTACAGACGAGAGCGTATCCAATTAAGCTGAATTTTTACTGCAGAAGTATGTTTAGGTTGGTTTTCCTTCCGTTAGAGTTTCTCAATTCCAAAAAACCAGTAGCTGGCCAGCCTGTTTATTAGTAGCATAATGGATGATGCGTTTTTGTGGTCTAAATGCAGTGTCACTGCGTCACTGCGTCACTGCGTCACTGCGTCAGTGTCACTGCGTCAGTGTCACTGCGTCAGTGTCACTGTAACACTGTGTCAGTGTCAGTGTCACAGTGTCACAGTGTCACAGTGTCACAGTGTCAGTGTCACTGTGTCACTGTGTCACTGTGCAGCCAAGAAAGCAACTCAGAGTGAGGTAAATAATGTGACTGTACCGCCTATGTCTCCGACATTTCCAGTTGTCCCTAAGGTGTACCGTACCTATTCTGACTTTTCCAAACTCACCGCACTTCGTTCTCCATGAGTCTTCTTCTAAGGCTTTGAGCAGAAGAGGCAACACGAGTTTGACCCCATGTGCTGACAGCTTGCTCATGACCGCTCGTGATGTATCATTGGCAGCGTCTCTGACATGACCATTGTTGTCACCAAAGCAGAGTAGCAGATGCGGCAGGACATGAACAATGTATGGCTCAAAAAGACGGCCCAACATCAGACTCAGCATTTCAAATGCAAACAAAGCGCCTATAAAATAAAATCGCATCACATTCAATACCTGGGGAAAACGATGGAAAAGGCTTTGCGAACGCGGACCTGGATGGCTGTGTAACTTATCATATGGCTGTACCTTCTCGTTCCTTGGCACTTCGCTTGTTTTGTATGGCAGTAGTCAGCGAGGTCATCAGGTCAAGCTGTTTCATCATGAGGATACCGCTCCCCTTGATGAGACCAGCCAGGCCATATGCAGCTCCCTTTCTCTCTCCATAATTATCCGAGGTGAGTAGCAGCTGCAGCAGCCTTTGCACCAGTTCAGGCACCTGGTCCTTGATAGCTGGCACAAGAGGAGGGAGGCAGTTAGACGCTGCCTCTTGCACCTGAAAAAAAGACCGCCATTCAGATTTATTTAAAGTGTTAGTGCGCCGATAAACATGCTCACACATTGTACCCTTGCTCTCATTTCTGGGAAGATCTTGCTCAAAATCTGCTGCCTCAAATGCCTGATAAGTTATGACACAATACGATGGTGGGTGGAGCTTAGCGATTCCCTTCGGATTCATCCCTACCTAAACACGGATTCTGTAGTCAAGCCCCTGACTCACTATATAGGCTAAACAGAAAATGAAGTTGTTTTTGCTGTTTTAGCATTTGTTTAAAAATTCACTGTTCAAAAATTCACTCATTGTACAATGTATTCATGATGTAAACCATTTTTTGTGAATTTTTGATGAGAAAACAAAATATGACATAATAATTTGGAGTCAAGATGGCCACTGGTTGATCTTGCTTAGCAAGACACCGGGTATAACAATCATTCGGCCGTTATCAACGACTTTTGCGTACAAACCAAGGCAAGCATAACCAATGACCGGGCGTATAAGTAACCACAGATCTCATCGCCCTAACCATCAGGCATCATGATTGCCTGCCGCAATAACAGTTGTACAAAAACATCGCTGGTTTGCTAAGTCAACAACTTTTGGACCGGAGAAGACAAAGAGTTTGACTCGCGCCCGCCGTGTTTTCACCAACTGGCTAAAGTGAATCCGACGCAACCTCTTATACACTTTAAAAGATGGATAGAATAAGAAGAGGGGCCGTTAGTTTACAGACCACAAACCTACCTGCTGTGATGGGGTGGACAGTGATGCAATGAGCTTAGCCACAATCGGCTTCACTTTGGGATCATTTTTATCGAGATGTTTAGCTAGATTTCCCATCAGCACGACCACACCCTGGCGTACGACGTCATAGCTGGCATTATCAGGCAGCTCATTGAGGGTCGTCTCCAGAATTGGCAGCAAAACTTGTACATTATCCTGGGAGAAGAAATCTTGTTTTTAATAGTCTAATTGGAAGTAGTATAATAACAAACATATCAATAGAACGTAGTCAATACGGAATTTAAGTACTGAAGTTTTGTAATCGACCAAATATACACCCCAGACCTGCGCTTCGCAATATTCCCTATGACAAGTTGAATTCCGAGAATCAACTTACCTTGCCGTGATGGTCAACAAGTGCCACAGCAGCCTCACGCATGCTTACAGCTACTTCACTGTTTCTGTCATGGAGAGCTTTGGGCACATAAAATCGAATCAAATCACCAACCATATCGCTGGTAACTAAAGGCGATATGCTTCGCAGCAACAGGGCTATCCCGGAACGAGCAGGCCACAAATCAGGTGACTGTGACTGAATCACTCTCCCAAAGTTATCAAAGACAGGAGGAGGCATCTAC
>Ga0224501_10003461_pt1 | contig 12422 bp, 10 predicted proteins | sample SF_Oct11_sed_USG_4_FD_169105 | JGI IMG/M metagenome (GOLD analysis project Ga0224501, IMG submission 169105) | Sediment microbial communities from San Francisco Bay, California, United States - SF_Oct11_sed_USGS_8_1 | ecosystem: Environmental > Aquatic > Marine > Sediment | place: USA... | reverse complement strand
ATATGTCACAAAAGACTCATATTTTACGATGCCAATGCACTACTACACTAGTTGTCAGAGTTTCTATGGGGCGGGGGGGGGGTGTCCGGGGGCTCGGAAGCTGGGAGCATTTCTGCTTTTCAGATGGTGAAATGTGCATAGTTTTAATACTCAACACTATCTGTTGAATCCAATGTATGTACACTTTTCATATACATTTAACATTTTAGTAGCCCTGACATGATAATTGACAATTAAGGGGGAAAATACGCTCTGGATTTCACTAAAACAGAACCAGGGGGAAAGATACAACTTGCCGAAACCCCAAAGGCTGGTACCAAAATAAAAAAGTTGACTTAAGTATACACATTTTCCTGTGCCTGGTGCTCCCTGTTGGCACTGATGATAATTTGGGAGTTGCCGCCCTTTGTTCCAATAGCGTGTCTACTTTTATTCTTTTATCCGCTGACATTTGTTGCTGTCGCCTTTTGTACCTGTCTACTTTTATGCTGATTACCAAATAAAAAATGCGTTGGTTGTGACTGGTCATTTTGTGTCTCACAGCACAGCTGAGAAAGTCAGGAGAGCTTTACCAGATCCTGAGTATCCAGTCCCCAAGGAAAGATGCATAAATGTTCTCAAAGTTCGTACCAAACAGGGTGAGTAGCTGATCATGCAAAAGGCCTATAGGAGCTTTGAGTCAGTGTGGGGGGGCAATTAAATCACCGAGCACTGGTGACATTTTTGTGCTTGAATTTTTCCTGAATACGAATACGAGTGGTGGAGATAGCTTGCTATAGTACCCTATTGTCATAACCGTGTAAGTTGAATACACAGGTGACCGCCAAAATAATATTCATATGTTATATGTCTATGATTGAATATTACATTGGTAATCACCTGTGATGCGGTATAGTTCAATGCAACTTCACGGATTACCTGCACATTTAACAAGGGTTATAATTTGTATTCAATAAATCATAGGAAATGTGATTGGCTGACAATTTTGTTCCAGTGAAACCAACTACGAAGGAAATCCGCAAGATAAGCGAGACACCAGAAAGCTCAGTAGCAGCTACTCTTGGTGAAACTACTCCTACCAGCTTACTAGAGAATAATCAACTACACAAGCATTGGGGAGGAGAAAAGCGGACAACTCCTAGTCTGTTGAGTGACTATCCGTCTGGTCAGTCACATGAACCACACTCTCTATCCGCCAGTGACAATCTTAGTTTTTGAGATAAGCAAACACTGGCTGTGCGATTTATTTTGATTTTGCGCATTGTAAACTTGGTGAGTTTTGCTAACCAGATTCATATATTGGCCATAAGCATAGTATCATTGAGATTTTCAATTTTAGATTCAGAGTCAGTAGTATCATTGAGTGTGCACCCGGGATCAAAGCATAAAGTCCAACGGTGCTTTAAGTCCAAAGACAAAGAAACTGATTTCCCTAAAATGACTGTCGCTCAGCTCATGAGAGAGGAACTCAAGAGAATGAAAATGGAGATGAAACAAGCTGAAAATGAGTCCAATCTCGTGGTAATATTCTAGAATGTCGTTTCGCCAAAGGTCTGGGTTTCGAGCGTTTTACACAACAGGTGGTTTGGAAATGCTAGTTGAAGCTTTGTAGTGATTATGAGTTACTAGACAGCTATTCCTGTTAGATTTGAGCTTCCTTCAGAGTTACTGTGTACAGAGACTTATTCGCCTCAGTCGCCACACAATTATACCGGTTTCAGTTTGTGTTGTTGAAATTGTCAAATGAAAGCCATATTTATTATAGGAGAATGATACAATCTATGAAGAGATGCATCTTCACAAGAGGTTGACTCTTCAATTGGAGTTGCCCCCACTTGTGATGAGGGAAAAATCGCTGACTCCAATCATAAATAACAAGAGTGAGCAAGGTGCAGTGGACCCCAGTGAAGCAGGTAAGTCATGGTGCTCCCTTCAACGACACCTCAGGTATCTCAGAAGTGAATTTCAATTCAGAGATCTTTTCACTTTATTCTTGCGATTGTGCTGGACTCCGGATGTCTTTTGAATTGAGGGATCGTTTTATAGACTCTCTTTAAGTTAGCTCTTGCATAAATATTTGCTGTTCTTCATGGCGGGGGAACTGTTTGGGGTCTGATGGCTAAAAATATATTACAGGCCAATACAAAGTACCCACAAAAATCAGGAGTGAACATCAATGTACAAAAAAGAAAGATAAGCCATCGGTGGCGTTCAAACAAACTACCAATGTTACATTGGCTTCTGCCAAGCCAAACCAAAAGGTATCCATGATATATAGGTAGCCAAGTAGCCGTGCGAATTTAATCTAGCTAGTCATGATGAATTTATTATGCCAACTGTAACATTACATTTTTCGTCTTCAGATTCCGCCTCGGTCTTATTGCAGACTAGAAAGATGAGTATATGTGACTCTGAATACGCGGGTGAAAGCTATTATACTAGAGTGAGGACATCCCAAATGAATCCTAGGTAAACAAAAATTATTCATGTATATATGTCCGAAGTTATCCGAGCTGTTAGTTTAAAGACTTCTCTCTTGTCTGAGCTATCCTGCTATCCCCGTGCCCATTTCATAGAGACTTTGTTAGCTTTGAGGATACCTCAGGCTTTGCAATCAATTCGAAGAGAAAATTATTATGCCTAGTGTTGCCAAAGAGTTTTGTTTAATTAAGCTTCACTTTTATAAGACCCTTTTCTTGATAGCAATTTTGAAATCTGAAGAAAAAATTGTTTGACTGTATAACAGAATTGCATCGGTTGTTCTGCTGTTGACTTTTAGAGAATTGAGGCAGAAGGAGAGTGTGGATGATTATGAGAAACTCACAGGAAACAGTGACAATCAACAAAAAACAACGCATTACGAATCAGTTGAGATGAAACAGGAAAACCGACAACAATTGGACAGGAGAAGGCAGGAAGCATTGCGGGAAATGGACAAGAAATTTATGAAGGACACAAGGAGTCTTTTGTTGGCACCAATAAGATTGAGAAACGCGAGCGAAGCTGTCAGATTTACCAGCAGGAAACAGGAAGGGGAAAATATTGTGTCAGGTACAGCAACATCATTCTCTGAATGGCAATTCAGAAACTAACTAACTTTCAAACTAGGAGTTCCTTGCTTTGATTGTTAACATAGGGTTTCACTCCTACTACTGCTGCTGCTGCTGCTGCTGCTGCTGCTACTGCTACTGCTACTGCTACTACTACTGCGCTGCCCCTGCTACTGCCTCTGCTACTGCCTCTGCTACTACTACTGCTACTGCGCTGCCCCTGCTACTACTGCCGCTGCCCCTGCTACTACTGCTGCTATGATTGCTATTTCTATGAAACACCAGAGTGCCAAAGTGAATTCTGACTTAATCAAATCGATCGGTGTTAGAAATTCTCAATGCCTTGGTTTGAGTTAATTACACCAAGAAACAAAAGATAAATGCGTTTGCTCTTCTTATGACACAGGTAGTCCGGAAGAAGTAGTGAACCAGCCATACGATAAAGCCGCTATCGAGCAACTCTGTGAGTATATGATGGCAAAAGACAGCGAGATACACCTGACTGAAACCCCAGACTACAACAACAAGTACCTGAAAGGAGGTTACAGGTATGTATGCATGATTCCTGCAACTTATCATTCCGGGATAGATCTGATTGGGTGCATGTGTTATTCCCTAATTTGTTCTATGCTACAGCTCGTAGAACAACTTTACCAGATCTAAATGAGGCAATTAAGAAATGCACAGTCAGGTGACTTGCCTCTTTGGCATGTGTCGAGTACACGCTATGACTTCACTCTACCCACCACTGCCACAAGCTGAAGAGCCAGGTCAACTGGCTACTTGCATATAACAAGGATGCCGGGCTCTTCAGCATGTAGCAAGGGTAGAGGAGGTGAGTAAGTGAAAAGTACTCGCACGTGGTGTAAGCACGGGAGTTGTTTTTTCTTATTGCAGTCCTCAGAATGAGGAGGAGCGGGAGGAGACAGCTAAGCAGACAAAGAATCTGAGAAAAAGAGTTCATCAAATCACAACCACCCAGACTAATGAACCGTTCACACCCAGATGGCCTGAGAACTTTCAGGTGAGAATGGACCGATGGTTCATTCAGTTGATTGAAAAAAATAGTTATTTCTATTCTCCATCTGGGGGCACATGTGACATAGCACATGTGATATCACTTAACTCAAACCAAAAATGCTTCCGGTTATTTATGTAAGATATCTGGATGGTACATTGCCTAATAATAGTATGTAGCATTTCGCCGAAACTGAACTTGTAAAGCGTGATCAGCCATTGACATACTTTTGTTTGTAGGATTTATTACTGGAGGCTCTCTGTGAACTCCAGTTTACTAAGGAGACAGTCGTATCCAGTAAAGGGTACAGCGTCACCTCATTAACCATAACTCGCTTCCATGATTTAAAACAGCAGTGAGCAGGACAGTGATATTTATCATTCATTAGACTGTAATGGTGAACGTGAACAAATCAACAAAGAGGTTTGAGCAAAACATTACCCAGCGCCAGATTAACCTTGGGCAGATAAAACGGGAATTCTCATTGGCCAACCAGGCTGATGATGATCCTCTATTCCTCATTCACTGAATCCGAGTTTTTCCAAAGCGTTTCTATAATAAATACTTCTATGATGGTATCTGTAGTGGCTGAGTCTAGTCAGTAAGTACACTGAGTACACGGAGAAATAAACAAATGGGAACCATCTCTATGCATCTCCTATGAGCTGGTTTCTTTTTCTGGCATTCGTTTCAACAGCCAATCACATCCTCCACCAATAAAACTATCTTGGCGATCAAAAGCACACTGCTAAACACAGCTACCAACCAACTCGGATGGTATAGAGATGAATAGATATGACATATACCTGGTATCGGTAAGTAGTGTGTTGAGTCTGCTCTCCATATTTTTGTTGCAAGACACAAGTTTTTCTTTGGTATCACTAATGACAGCTCTCAGGCCTGTCACATTGTGGAAGACTTTAATTTGTCTGTCACCACAGCATAGCAGGTACTTGCCATCCACAGAGAAAGCTGTATGCTTGATAGTCCCTACAATATGCACCAGGTCACCCCTATTATGCCAAGTATTCGGAACCAAGGTAACTTGACTCACTTAGCTGGGACACTGTTTGTGTTACCGGATTCTGGACTGACCGTTACTACGCCTATACATAGTGTCGTGTGAAAGACAATCAAGGCCCTCGACATTTATAAATATACCTCGGAATATATTGGAGATATTAGCGTCCAGTTTGGTAGTGACTGCGTTATACAATAGCAGATTATTCTCAGAAGCTACTACTATCACTCTGCCATCAGGAGAAATAGCAGCAATGGCTGACTCCTTACTGCCCAGATACTGCCCAGAGGAGAGAAGGAAAGCATCCTGACCTCGTGTGTATTCAACTGTAATTAATGAGTGTGGTGTGTTACTAACTACTGTAGTACATAACTTCTTTATAGTTATGGTAAAGAAGTGGTAGGGAATATTATATAGTGAGGAAAATCAATAGATTCAATAACAGAAACTACAACCAAGTTTGGACAGAGATCTGTTTCAATCAATAGGGCTGTATGGAGTTAGATACATTTTTTTGTTTCCATTGTGTCACGAAATTTAAACCAAGCAGTTATTAAGGAGAAATAAGGTGAATACCATCTGTCCTCCAGAGTTTCCAGCTGCCATCTTTTGACACTGTCACCATCTTGGAGGAATCTGCAGATATGGCCAGGCTGAGAATGCTGGCAGTGTGACCTTTCAGGTCAAACGCTCGTTTCACTCCGGTGAAATTACGGCCCTTATCAAACATCACCTCCCATACCTTGGCATCAGGAGTGAAACCTAAAAACAAAATATATAATAACAACAATAACAAAATAGTAATAACAGCAATAATAAAAAAAATGCTGTACGTTGAGGAGAGTTGGCCCACAGATCAAGCTGTGACAATCAGTTGCAGGATTGACTGGATTCCAGGTATAAATAAACGAATAGTTCCAAAGTGAGAACTGCAGCCAACCACACTAAATAATCAGGAACAGATTCACCGGGTTTCACAATGAACAATAGTAATAAAAATAATGGCAACAATGCAACTAAAAACCCAATCAATAAACATAGTATTTATACGGCACTAGTAAATTACTGACAGTTCACCAGTCTAACTTGCGTCATTCACTCACCCCATACTGCCACATATCGTCCGCAGGGGGAGACGCAGGCCCCATAGTTCTTCATGGTACCAGTATCAATGCTCTGGTATTTCTCACCTGAGGTAAAATCAGCAATAGGTAATAACCACTTTTCAGGTATTACATGGGGAACGCGGAAGAATGGCCACACATAACACAGGCTGAGGTTTAGCAGAAGGTAAATTTTCTCAGTTATACCTTAGTTCGGAGCATCACAAGTGGCTCAGTATCAATGGTCCGTGCCGTAGTGAGACATATTATTGTTTTCAGCTAGGACTAATGTGAAGAGCTCACACTCCCAATGGAAGCCGACCATGACGGGGATTTGAGCGAAGGTCTCGCGGTTGCAAGCCCAATGCCTTACAATTGAGCTATCACATGATCCCATGAATTATTTAGTGATAATGGATAACACAATGTTCATACCCTTTATACTGAAGATATCCACTTTAGTTTCTAGATCCGCAGTCATGACAAAGTTACCAATGGAATCTATCCCAATACTCATGATGTCTTGTGAATGAGTCTGAAAACAATCACCGAGATATTCACAACTGTCTCACTTATACTTCATCATAACAAGTGTGGTGATTTCATTGGGCGAGCAGACTTAGTTCAGTCTGAGCAATCACGAAGGTTAGATGCAACCGATTGTATTTGCAGTTCTGAGGCATACAGAAACTGCAGTATTTGGTATTAAAGAACTTACCTTGGGGAAATCAGTCTCCAGTGCGGGCTGTATATTAGTCGGACCTCCGTCCTCTTTCTTGGAGAATTTGAAGATACGGATGTTGTTTCCAATCTGGAATGTAGATACATTATGATTGTCAAACTTGTACATGCGGGTATATGTTGATATTTATATGCTTTACATGAGTATTATAAACAAATCTTCACTCCAAAAGTTGTCCCCTCAGGGGCCAACCAAACAGGTTTTCCATTCATCGTTGGATTCCTTATAAGCAGCAAGTAGAGTCAAGACTTATAAACCAGGGTCCTTGTGTCGATATTGTGATATGAATTTGATGTATTACAAACTAAAACTTGGCTGACCTCGAGGCTGGATATGAAGGAGCGAGAGTCCGGACTGAATTTGATCTTGACGGCTGTATCATACTCCACAGAGGCGCGAGTAGATTTATGTTCTTTAGAGGCCATATCCTTCATACTCCATAGGAATAAGCTGCGGTCTACAAAAGGACATCACAATTAAATCATAATGGCCAATATGACTCATGTAGCAGATGTCCATAATGTTTTGATGGTTGTGACAAGTTTGATCAGGACCAACTCTCGTTAAATCCACCACTCAAACAAGGAGTTTCGCAACTTATCAGGCTAGAAAAAAAGTCTGCAGTTTGTTAATGGCACACAATATGGTATACACAACGGCTGATTTGTGCAACAGTGATAACTTATGGTTCTGTGATTGTGAAATCCTGGCCAATGTCCAGTAACCGAGTTTCACCAGTGGAAAGGATTAAATCAAAAATTGCCTGACAAATAGTAACTAAATCATAAGGAAAAAAAGAATGTGTCATGGTTTCTTACCAGTAGCGCAGCAGACGAGATATTTTCCATTAGGGCTGCAGTCGAAACTCGTTATATCTCCGGCTGGTCCCTTGAATGTATTCACATACCACGGATGCTTCAATTCCACTTCCTTTCGCTTACTTTTGTCCACCTTCACCTTGGTATTCTTCTTTGGTTTAGAGTCTGACTCAGAACCATTGTCTGTTTTTTTCTCTGTATCAGCATGTTCTGAAATACGGAAAGAAATTGTTTCTCAGTAGATCTGCTGTCAGTAGACCTAGAGCACTGAGAGATGGAGTGGTAATAGATGATAGTGATACATTCTTAACAGCCCATCAGTAGAACAGAGGTGTGAAGTAAACTTCGACGTAAGTACAAGGCACTGGTGGTGTGTGAAGCACAATTCTCGGGTTTTCTGATAAATCCAGAGAGACTATGTTGGAGCTCAGGGGCGAATTAAGGTCAGATGCCCTTCCAGTCATTACCATTGACCTTTCTGAGATTTGAACCCACGACTCACTAGTGTCTAGTCACTGCGCGCAAATCATGTATTCTAACCACTAAGTTAATCAGCCGCGGCTGCTCCCTATGGAGTCACTGAGGGTGTAGTGAATAAATAACAAGTAGTATGCATGTATTGCAAGTGTCTAGGTGTAAGTGTAAGTTATGTTATACTTATAGTTATAGTATGTTTGCAACTGTGAGTACATACATACTAACATAGTATACACTATAGTCTATTGAGTGGTATGGTATATAATATATCATTAATATATGATATCATATATCATACGCCGGTTAAGCAGAGATCAGACATGGAAGTTGGTGTTTTTATCGTACCTGCACTGGTTAGACTTAGAGTTAGAGTTAGTGGATTTGAAATCCCTACCTAAGCATTACTACTAGCAGTACTACTACTAGTCACGATCCAGTGAATGAGTAATAACTGATAAGTTAGTAACTTAGTTCAGTACTTCTTAAGCTCTTATAGTTCTTCACTTTATAAGTTATTCAGCTCTTCTTTGTTCGTGCCTTTGCAAATGGAAATGCATAATACTGATAATAGTAATAGATAATTTATTAATAATTAATATTTAATTAGTTGCTTACCTGAGCTGGACGTCTCTGCTTTGGGTGATACCTCACTTTTGAAAATCCATAAGGCGGCATATATGAATAAGCCACCAATAATCACGGCAGCCGCTATAGATACTACAGGATCCATGTTAAGAACCGTAGATCTGATTTGCGATGCCGATACACTACACACGATCGGTGACCCTTGGGAAGTTTTTCTTCTTCAACTTCAGTGCAGCCTCTAACGCATGGTTGTCACATCAAAATAACGGAGCAGAGTTTTAGGCTATTTGATGTGTCTTGGCAATACTAATCTTAGATAATAGATGCGAACCAATCAGACGCGACCAGCGCGTTTCGCCACGTAATTATTATTTACGGAGTTATCCTGCCTATTACCCCTCATGGAAAGCTGCATGGGCTTGGCGCATGAAATACAGAAATATGAAAAGGATATTATCCAACCGGGCTGAATCAGCTGCACACGGACAGCAGATTAGATAAACCTGTCTGGCTTTCTTCACACCACAATGATCACGTTTTTGGTTTTTATTTTGTTTATGGTTTATTCGAGTCAATCACATCATTCGGGGAAAAAAAGTTATTTACGTGCTATAAGATAAGCAAAAATGGTAATCTTTAACCACATATCATTTGATCACAAAACGAGAATTTCATACGGTCGGCCCAACTAGAGAGGAATTATGCAAGTAAATACTAGTAAGTACCAGTGAGTTAAATTCTGTTGAGCACATAAGTTTTGGCAAAGGCTAGGATAGGTGATCCAGTAGGAATACCAGGGAAGGGCCCGCTAGAACCAGCGACATCACAGTGGCAGTAACTCAGAGGCTGCTCAGAGTTCTTTCCATGCTACAACACAACAACACATTATTCACACAACAACGGGAGTATAAACAACTCATTGAATCAGCAGGACTAAAAGGTTTAACACATGTAGTGCGTCCGTTGCACCCACACTGTTCAGTGTTTTCGCTAGCCCATTGGCTTATTTCGACTGAGAATGATATGAGCTGAATAGAAGATTAACAAGTCACAGACCACTTTAAAGATCAGCAATTCAAACTGGTGGCAGCCCTGCAGGCGCAGTCTAGCATAGACTCAACATACATATATAATATTTATGTTGCGGCCGTGAAGACACAGTCTCGCATCCGCTCAACATACATACATAATGCCTACTCTATGGGGGTTACCTTGTCCAGACCAGCAGCAAGAATCATTACTGCTGCAGGGAACTGATGACCTCTTGGGGTACGACTGGATGGAGCGTTGTTACACTGAAGCACATCCTCGTACTCGGATGGTCCTGTGGCCAGGTTATAGTCCTAAAACACCAATCAAAACAAAAATGAGCAACAAAATGACACGAGGAGATAATACCGGTATTTATCTTAAAAAAATATAATTTGGCTATAACACTGATTCCCTATCCAATGCCAGTCATTGATTACTTGGAAAAAAATCATTAAGACCTATGAAAACAAACCATTACAGAAAGCATATGCCAAGAATATATCATCCATTCGATAGTCGCCATGACAAATGATTTGCTAGAACTCATCTCAGATCACAGCCCGTTTCTAACACTTAATCTGTTCACACGGATATCAGCTCACAGTCACTCGCATTTCATAACTTCAAATCAGTTTTTATGACGACAGTTATCATTCCTTGTAGGCCACCGGAGAGGGTAACTCCAAGTAGGAACACAAGCATTACAAGCTTGAAATGACAAAAGTCACACAATGTTTTCATCTATACTCCTCCCCATGTAGTGGGCTAGATCTCACACGTATATAATCACACGCACTGGTAATTCTGTGAGGTACGAAGTTTATGTTCTTATTTGGAGTTACATTCCCCGGTGACCAAAGCAGACGAGGAATGACAACTCCCAGATAATACTTGCATCTCTCATAATGGTGGAGAGCTGGCAGGGATCAGCCATGTCATTGCCATTATTAATCAATGTCTGTGGCAGGTTAGCGGCGCAGGCTGGTCCATTACCCATGACAGCCTAAAATGACAATACAGAAGTTGACAACGAAATCCACTACTACAACATTATATAGTCCTGTACAGGCGCTTGTTTAAACAGATTTCTAAACGCTACTGGAATACCTTTTCGAGCACACCCACGTTGAACTTAATCATTACAACTGATGGTAGAGAGTAAGATATGTTTTAGAGTCCAAAAACCCAAAACCCAGGTAAAAAGTTGAGGCTGTGTCAAGAATTAGTAATGTGTATGCTTCATGAGCAGCCCCCACTGAGGATATTATTGTGGGCTCTACACACTCCACATAGACGGGCACTCACCGTGTAAGCCGCTCCGTGGGCAACAATGACGTGACCAGTCAGAGTGGCCCAGGTGAAAAGACGAGGGTTAACCTCGGATAGAGCTTTCTCCTTCATATGAGCAAGAACATCAGCCATGGCCATACGACCTGAAGTCACAGAATTAAGATGAAACGATTCATGGTACAGGTTGGACTATTCAATTTGACATGACCTCTTTATAGACCTACCCTCAGCGTCTGTGTTTCCGACTCGTACGCGAACTCCAGCTCGGGAGGTAATAATCTCATCCGCCACATAACACTCGGATCCGACGCTGTTTCTCACCATAGACATACCACCCAACACCTTCAGCCCTTTTGGCTTCAGAATCTCCAGCAGCTAAAACCCACCAATCAGGTTAGGGTTATAGGAAAGGCTGCTGCATAGCTTAGTATCAATTCGCTTACCATTCGAAGCATAACCAATGCACTACTTCAACTGGTACATGATTGGACCGAAATTCTTGACAATGATTCCAGTGTGATTTGCATTCAAAATGCTCGAATTTTTGTAAAGTAGACTGTGTTCAACATGGCAGGCTGATCAGTAAAATGATATCTTATGGTTTCGAAAACTGTTACTACCTTGGAAACTAGCCTTTTACCTCACAGAAGACAGCCAGTCAAATTTGGTGATTACAAGTCCATTTTAGTTGGTACACCCGAGGGTACCAATCTGGGCCCAATTTTATGGCTTATATATTGTAATGATTTATGGGCAAATGGTTTTAGTACGGTACAATATGCAGACGACACAACCTTCTACGTTCTGATCGAAACAAATAGTGGTTGCTAGTGTTAGGGTCTGATCGCATAGAAACTTAGCCATAGACGCAAATATAATATGCAATAGGCATTTGTTCTTGACACAGTCAACTGTTTCAAACTACAAGTTCCATCTGACAGAAAGACCTGAAAAAGCAGTATGTCTGAATAAGACGGTGACTCACTTTGAAGAAGCCTGCTACGGAGGCCGCTCCGCACTTATCTCTGTGCATGCCAGCCATTATGCCCCCAGCCTTGATATCAGCGCCGCCAGTGTCATAGCAGATACCCTGCAATCATACTTAAAACAATGAGTCATAAATTTCTATGTGACGACCAGTGAAAAGTGATTGTTATGTTGTTTTCTCCTTAGACTTGCTAAATTGTCTTGCTCCAATATTTGGCACAGTCGAGTGCTGCGTCGGTTGGTTGGGATAGATCATAGAACACAATAGGGGAGGAGGGGGGAGGGTAGGGAGGAGGGAG
>Ga0224501_10003458_pt1 | contig 12427 bp, 9 predicted proteins | sample SF_Oct11_sed_USG_4_FD_169105 | JGI IMG/M metagenome (GOLD analysis project Ga0224501, IMG submission 169105) | Sediment microbial communities from San Francisco Bay, California, United States - SF_Oct11_sed_USGS_8_1 | ecosystem: Environmental > Aquatic > Marine > Sediment | place: USA... | reverse complement strand
CACCCGCAGTGGGGGTCTATAGAGATATTAGATTCAGTACAGCGAGTTTGAACTACAGCGAGTTTGAACTACAGCGGCAACCAGGTTGTAGCCGCTAAGCAGCCTTTTCTTTCTTTTTTCGTGTCTCCATGACAGAGCAACTGTCAGGAGTGGTGCAGAAATTGGCTAACTGAGTCTGTGACTCAGAGTTTTCCAGGGTGCGTCCTTAGAAGGCTTTTTGTTTGCAACTGGGTGTGATCAGTGAAATACTCCGCGAGGTCTAGGAATTGAACTCGGGCTATGGAAAGGACAGACAATGAGATACATCCATTCTCCCACTTATCTATAATGACTTTAGCATGACAATGCCAACGCTAGGCCGTTTGCACTGGTGGTTTCCCCTCCGTTACCGTTGAAACCATTAGAACTGTTATAACAATGGAGGACTTCCAAGTAGGGACACGGGTCAAGGATGTACCAAACTATAAAATCTGCGCCATCATTGGTTATCGCTCGCAAACAGCTGAGAAATAGCACAGGCGAAGTTGTCTCTCCAACGTAACCACATCGCTGTGATACCAATTTAAGCAGTATGCGAGGAGCAACCGCTTAAATGTGAACGTGGACTTTAGCAATGGTGATCATGACTTCAGGTTTGTTATTTGATGCCACCGGGTGTATGGGGAACAGTGAAAAGAAGCTGTTGAACCAAATTGTCGAGTCTGGTGCAACTTCTAGATAATTTTACTTACAAAATTACTAATAAATCTTCAAATTGATGCCCCACAAAGGTTCCAAGACACCTAAATACATTGGATTAGAACCATACCTCATGTTTCTTGCTATGCAGGGTTTGGCTCTTTATTTGAACAGTCTGCTCGAGGGTGGTGTGACGTTTACGACATTCGTCGAGCGCCTCTTGAGCCTCTGTTTCGAGCCTGTCAAACTCGGTCTAAAAATAGTTCGTCAGGGTGACAGCTCTTGATTGTGTTTTGTGCTTGAGTGACATTTTTGAGCCAGAAAATGTTATCCGTTGTCTGTTTGAAAGGAATCATAGTCGATGTTTTCTAAATAACATGACTTCTAATTTGGGAAGTGACTGTACTACCTCTTTATAACAGTCTTTGACTAATACATTTTATAGTGAAACGAGAAGATAGAGAAAGTATTTTATGGAGCTTTTTTACCCAGCTTCACCCAAAGCCCACTAACAAAAGATTTTTCCATCAGATTCCCGTTAGGTAAGGTAATTAACTATGGGCTGGGTACTTTATTCAACACAGCGAGATGAAATCACCCGGTGTGAAAGACAACATGATGTCCAATGACACCATTGGTTGCTCCAACAATCACTAAACTACCTTGCGCTCATCAGCCTTTGTCTGCATGCTCCTTTCCTTTGCCGTAATCTGCGCTGTGAAGTCATCCAAAGTCTGCTGACTTAGCTGGGATAGTCTGGTAAACCCAGACAGACTGTAATGCCGTGCCATCTCTCGCACCCGGTCATCCCTAGTCACCATGTTCTGCTGATTTTTCTGTAAAATTTTGGAAGTAAAGTAGTATCAAATGACATACAGAAAGGTGTGTACAGCAGATAATATAAGCTTTGCTGTTGAACACCAACAAGAGGAGGAGGGGAGCCTGCCGGTTACTTACTGGCCTATAGAGACGGGGGAGGGGAGCCTGGTGGTTACCTACTGGCCTGTGGAGATGGGGGCGGGAGCCTGGTGGTTACCTACTGGCCTATGGAGATGGGGAGGGGAGCCTGGTGGTTACCTACCGACCTGTAAAGAGGGTGGAGGGGAGGCTAGTGTGACAGGGATGTAACCGAACTCAGTGGCTTAGGGCATACAATGTATGGCTTGTACCAATGCCATGAGTCGTGAGCTTGAATCTAAAAAAAGCCAGTGAAAGTGACAGAAAGGGCAACCTGAGCTCTGGTCATTGATATGATTTCTATATGGACCGGCAATCAGTCCGCAGTTATAAGGCTTAGCATGGCGCACTATAATCAATATTAATGCTATATGTCATAACCTTGGTCTTTTAGGTTGATATGAGGAGCCCCTACTCACAAACGGTGCTCGCCATCACCATGGTTTGCACCCGTGTTCATGTTAAAAAGAGGTGTAGCGGGATCACTCAGGGGTAGACATATGGGTTGGCAACCAGGAAAACCTGGGTTGGAATCCCGGTTATGGTGGCTCCCGTTTTGAGTGAGAGCTCCTCACATTAATCTTAGTAAGCACTGACGCTGAATTGTTAGTGATGCTCCATGCTAAGCTCCAACGTGTAAAAAACACAAGCATTGAACTCGACAGCTTCACCGTGACAGTGAAAACATCATACAAGAAAAGAGATGTGAGCAGCTTAGTGTCACTAACCTGTTGCTCGACCTTCAGCTCACTCTGCCTAGCCAGAAGCGCCCGCTCAGTCCGACTACACTTCTCCAGGTCGCCGGTCACTTTTTCGAGTTTAGACTCGAGCTCGCTGCGACTATCTTTGCGCTGATCCATGTCAGCTTGGAACTCTTTTAGGGCGTGTTCGATGCCAGCGCGTGACCCTGATAAGGTTACGATAGTAAAATGAAGCGATGTGATTGTGTGGCTAAACGGGCACTTTACGACAAGATAAGATGATCTTTAACACGGATGGCCAATGGCTTGTTTTCAGGTTGGTCTATGGCACCCCACAAAGAGTTGGCACTCTAGTCAGAGGTGGGCCTTCCTTATCTAAAGTAGCGATCTGAACCCGGAGAAAGCAAGAAGTGGGTCCTTCGAGTCCAAACCGAATGCGATACATTTTAAGTCACCGGTTCTTGCAGGTGCCGTGGTGGTTCAGCTAGAAAGTAATCCACTCAATGTATCATTGTAAGCGTAAATGAAATACCTGGTATAACCTCTTTGCCAAGTTCTTGTTTGGTCGTTTCTACGGAACTTTCTAGATGCTGTAGTTCTGACTTCTTTTTAACTGGAATGTATAACCATTTGATCATCACATACAGCGGTCACCCCAACCACAAAACTAGGGCAATTCAGGCTAGCCTCAAAGGTGGTGCATTGATTGACAGTTCCCCAAATCGAATACTAGAACAAGGACAGCGTTATGCCACGATCATTGGATGACAGACCTGTAGAGTTGTGTTTCCCTTGTAACTAGACCGAACTCCATGCTGATTGCCAACAGCAATTACAGATTTTTTCCTATATAAAAACTGTTATCAGTAACTCAGATATTATGATGGACACTCAAAAGAAAATGAAATCAAATTGACAGAAGTTAGTATGGAGGGGCCGTTGAGAGCGGAAGTCTAATCATATTATGACCAATTGCTCGCTGACAGCGATGAAAAACTGCGTTTTGAAACTGTGCTTTGAGAACCTGCCTCTATATTTTTGCATATTCCCTCTATAAGAATTGGTGCAGCTATTGGTCTAGATTGCGCCTATCTCCTGGTCAGTACCCCTGAGTTGGACAGTGGCCTACACCATCTGATACTAAAAGAACCACAATTCGAAAATCTTGGTAAACAGATCAAATCAACTCTGAACTGCAGTAACTCATTAGTTCAACATCAGCAACGAAAGATCCGCAGGCGTTTTCACCTTCCCATGACTAAAGTTTTCTCACCCAGTATCATAGTGATGGAATGAATGTTCTCAATAGCTGCTCGAGTGCGCCTCATTTTTTCCTCCAGAGGCTCAAGATCTTCTCTAATTTTTTCTAACGTCTCCGAAGCTTTACAAACTTCCAATTCAGCATTTCGCATTTTCTCCTGTATCTGTCAACAGACACCAAACTTCTTATAATCGCAGTGACTTTTAAAATGGATGAAGCCGATGGAGTTATCCTCTATAGACATAGGGGGGAATAGGATATAAGGGAGGACAACTCTATGCTGGCACCTCGTAAATAGAAATATCAATTAAAGGGCCTGCCACACGGGGTTCTATTTCCGGTCAAACTGTCGTTAGAAAGCATGCGTGGGGATTGTGCTCATAGTCAGACTTAACTAACCGCTACTTGCCGGTAAATTGGGCCAGATTTCATTCTATAATCGTCTCTGATGCTCTGGTCCTTATGGATTTGATTGTTTCTTGCTATACGGTGATGACTGCTCCCAAACTGGCCCAAATAAGGTTTCTAGTCAGACTTAGTGGGTCATTATGACTTTCGACTTTATAGCCTTTGAAGCCACGGCCTATGGAAGTGATTGAGTCAATCGGCGCGCCTTGTAAGCGCGATTTTCGATTTCATTTAGCATGCTAGAACTTGCAGCTCCGCGCGAAACAGCTATCCCAAATTCGCACTGCGATTTTTCACGTAACGTTATTTGCGACTTTTTCGCAAATTCGCCATCGTGTGGCGGGCCCTTAAAGGGACATTAAAAACTGGGCCCTGAGGTAGTATAATACAATGTAATATTCACAATGTGATTGGGGCCTTTGGGCATTATTGAACTACAAAATCATTATTTTCATATTTCTCTAGCGCGCGATCTTTGTGATATTTTAATTAGTATTATCTTTTCTTTTCATCAATATTATATATTTAACTTTTACCTCTGTAGCTCGGTCTTTGTGAGATTTGGCCAGAGCAATCTCAGCGGTTTTCACCTTGATATCCACAGTCTATAACAGAAATCATTTCATGCTGTATCTATGTAAAGAACTCAACCGCACAAACTATCTGCCCATTAGAAGATAACTTCTGATCGATCTGCGCAGTTTCTATTTTTGGTCTTGATAACTGCCAATGAATCATAGCTTAATCTTCAAACACACCTTTTCCTTTCGTAGCTTCTGAATACTATCGAGCGCTTTAACGTAGCGAGTGGAGGCAAATATATCATCAAATTTCTTCTTTAGTGGCCCACCTTCACTCAAAGGCCTATAAAAAGCAACAGCAAAATAGGGTTAGGTCAGGTTGTCGGAGTATGAAAAAATGTATTACTTCAAACAAGTTTCCAAGATCGCGCGGTATTGACAAGATGGAAAAACCTCCCCTCTTTCCCAACAATACTAGTAAAATTCAGATTGGCCAAATCATCTTCTAGTGATCTTTTTTCCCCAAGAGGGAAAGCCTTGGTCACATTCACTGATCGGATTGGCACAATCGTCAACCTCATAGTCAAACAAACTGATGTTATAAGTAGATGTTTATTGTGCAGTAATAGTTACAACTACATAACATGTTGCCGTACCTTTATGGATAAACAACTTCGCATTAGTGCGCATTCATTAAACAGAGTTGTCTACTTTTATCACAAACTTTGCGGCTATCCCAATGAAACAGATTCGTTCAGATGACGGCATAACTCAGCGAGTCTGTCCGGAGGGGGGGGGGGTTAAGCCTTGTACTACAGACTGACTGTCAGTCCATATTATTATGACTGTTGATGTTTACGTTAGTAATTCTTGTTCTTATTTCAAAACCTATAAGTCGGCGCAAGACAGCCATGCTGTCATAAATAGCTTACTAACCAGTTTGAGTCTTCTTGATGGCAGAAGATGACATTTTGCAGAATAGGAGCGCTTACACCAAGGGAATGTTTCATCTACAAAAATAATCATTTAAAAAAATCTCCACAGAGCGATTCGAGGTCAAACACATATAATAGAGTATATATAGCAGGGAAAATGGTCGTGGTTTTTTTACACCTAGTGCTGAAACTAATGAGTCCTAACTGTTCCAATTTGATTTAATCTGTTTGCCAATGTTTTAGCATTGTGGTTTTTTAGTACCCTCCCATAAGCCAAACTCGGTGGTACTAACCAATATATAGGCAGTTGCTGCGTAAACTTGTCACTCAACAGACTACTTGTAAAGCCCCTTCAGCTGGGCCTCTAACTGACAGTCGTTAAAACTTATACCTAGATGTCTGCTGCCTACTTAATTCTTTCAAGGTTTCAACAAGCCATGGGTTCTTTATCCGTAACCTTAAAGCCTGGGAGGGGCTCTATATTCGCCGTTCGGCTGCTAGACCGAGAAGTTTACACAGCAAGTGCCTATCTCCAGATCAGTACCACTGGGTTTGGCAGGTAGTAGTGATCTACATGGTCTGATGCTAGAAGAACCACGCCGTTTCCAAATTTCCCAACTATAGTTATTAATCCAGATAGTAGGGTGAGGCGATGGTTTACGGACCACGATTTGATCCCTGGTTTGATTCCCAGTTGGACCAAACACTCCGGGCGACCCATAGGGTTACCTTCTCTATGTGGTGAATGGGTGGAACAGAAAGTCACACCCGCCTCCCTCGAAAGCGCCGAGTTAAACAAACTCAATGGGTAAATTTCTGCACCACTCCTACCAGCTACTCGGTTATGAAGACACGAAGTTAAATTAACCCACATAATTTACCTCTTGAACTACTACCAACTTTTTTGGACTGCGTGAACTTTCGTCCCGGAACGTAAAGGTTGATGAGTCATTTATACGACACCTTGTGGTTATAAGGGCATCTATTTCGCTGAAATTGTATAGGAAACTATTTTTATGGCATTGCGAAAGACATGACCCCTAGTCCCCTACCTCAGCGTTTATATCCGCACATCGAGAATCTATAGCAGCCGCCTCTTTAGTATGTCGGTTTTTTCTCTTCATGGCCGTGTCTACCGTCTTGACGCTGACAGATTTACCCTTTCTAGTGGCCTGCTGACTCCGAATCACCATGACCTGATCTCCGCTGACGTCTTTAAACTGCAGCCTCACTTGAGCCTTTATCGTCTGCTCATCACTGAGCTGTAAATGGCCATGCATCACAACCAACATAAACGGTGGAGTGATTCAACGACGATAGAGGAGTTAGAGGAAACTCGATCGATGGTGTCAGTAAAAATCACTCCTGTGAGAGTTTGAACAAATGCTAAAACTAGTTATGATCAAACTACCCAAACTTCAAGTGTCCCAAGCTTGTACGAGAATAATTACGATAATATTAATATTAAGATTTATGGCAACACATAGTTTGCCGTATTTCTAGCGATTAGCATGATTCACCACTCTGCCCGCGTTCTCTTCTCGCGTATGACTGAGCACAGGGCACCAAGAGCAGGTCAGTATCATTGCTCAAGGTTGGGGTCAGTCAGCATAAGTCAGTCACTCGTCAAAATTCGGCTGCTCCTGGAGAGAAGGGAGAGGATCTTTAACAACCGAGGAGTGATTTTGACCCTTCTGCACAGGTTGGGACCTCCATTTCTTTACTGTGGTGATCCAAGTCGACGCTAGCAATTCGGAGTGAGGGACTTGCTAAATGCCAAAACCAGAAAAACACCCTCGAACATGTGATGCATAGATTGCAGATCCAAGCTTTTTACCAACTGAGCTACCTTTACCCCTGGCGCAATCACAGGATAGCCGTTAAACGGTTAAAAGCGATAGGTTACCGACTCAAATCTTTATATATTGCAGGGAGATTGGTTTGCAGCGTAACAATCCTGTATAGTCAGTCTGCCTGTTACCTGAGGCTCGTAAAGAAAAGCACCATTTTTCGTATTTGGTGGGGTGTCGCCTGTAGTGGCATATCTGAGGCACTCGATAATGGTCTGAAAAAATGAACAAAGAGATAAGTTTTGATGAGCCAGTTAATAAATGAGCATAACATCAGACAGCAGAAAGATTTGTACATATTAGAACGAGAAGCGTGAATTATGGCGAGGCCCCGAATTGAGTAACCATCCAGAATATACACAACTACCGCGGAAGCTATCGAACTGCCAGCGACCAATGACAAGCGGATTTCCAGACACAGACTGACCTACTACTTGGAATACAATCAATCAATTCATGTTGCAATTTTCAGCCTTGTACACATAGAATGCACGGAACTAATTGAGTGGTTAGTGTGCGATGGTTCTGAATCAAAGCAATTCAGATAATGCTCACAACCCCTCCCTCCTTTTTTTTCTCTAGTTGAGCCCTTGGCCATCCTATTTAGCTGACCTAAGCCTGAATTCTCACACTGGGCGTTTAGCATGACTTGGACCAGGGAGTTTTTTAATCTCGAGCCAAACGCTCTAACGTTTGACCTATTTCACTATCCACGTAAAATAAACAGATCCTGTCCAATACATCTACAGTAATATCATGTTGTTCCTGCTTACCGTCTTTCCAGTTCCGTTTGGACCATGAATAAGCGTGACAGGGTGATTAAATTGCAACTTCTCCGGTCTATTTGGACTGAAACTTCTGATCCCCTGAATGGTCAGAACTTCCAGTGTAGCCATGATTCTCACCAGGTCTCTATAGGTATAGCAAACCGTAATGTAATTAACCTATTAGTGTACCTCCCTCCCCATCACTGCAGTCTGGATAAATATCACACAATCATGTATTATTATAAAGTGTAGAGCAGATTCCAGTGACGACACGACTACAGTGATGCTGTTACAAGTTTGAATTTACTTTGTCATGGGCACCTATTACTCCTAGTCGCTTCTGAAATCTCTCCGGGCTTAGAAATGTGACCTACCAACTGAGTGAGGTGTTGAGCTCGAAACTAGTGATGAGTTCCACTGTGGGGTAGTGGGATATTGAACTTCAGACAACGAAATATCTAATACTCTATTCTCAGAGGTATAGGGACATCAGGTATGGGGATTCAGAGGGACAGGGGTACCGTGGTATGTGTAAAGGAACTCACGCTACTCAAACTACCAGTCCAGATAGTCAGATCAAGTCAATCCATAGCTACTAAACATCAATGAATAATGCTACTGAAAAAAGCAGTCGGTGACAAGTAAGTCAATCAATCACTCAGTCAGACTGAGATCAACGTCTGACTGTCTGTCTTACTCAGTCACAGACTGAGTTACTTACGGTTACAGTACACTTAAACTTCAAGTTACACAGTTACTTACGGTTACAGTACACTTAAACTTCAAGTTACACAGTTACTTACCAGTGAGTTAGTTAATCATTTCACACTAGTTTAGTAGTTAGTCACCTAACTCGTAACTGACTAAGTTACTTCGTCAGCTGAGTTAGTTACTTAGTGGTAGACTTACTCCCTACCACTTACTTAGTTATAGTTGTATTTTCAATCGCTAATATGTTGGTCAGTGTGAGTGTAACTGTAAGTTACGAGTGTAAGTTACTATAAGTAACTTACAGTAACTTACACTCAGTCACGAGTCAGTTCCTCACGTAGTTAAACTTGAACGTTACACTTACAGGCGGGTCTCTGCTGGCTGCACCAAGTGGCAAATGGTTTTTGTCTTGACTTGACTCTTGAGTCTTGGTCGTACTCAACTCTCAAGTCACACTCATAGTCGCAATGAATGACACGGAGTACTGACTGAGACTCACTCAGTCAGTGAGTGAGTGATCGAGTGAGACTGACACTCACACCGAGAGTGAGTGAGTACTGAGTCCGTGAGTGTGGCTGACTCTCGACTGAGTGAGATTCACCCTCACCTCAGTCAGTGACACCGACTGCTGAGCGAGTCACGGACGGAGTCAGTCACTCACCTCAGTGAGTCTAACTCGGTGGAATGATTGGCCCAAGTCGCCCAACTGTCACCAGCTTAGAGAAGGCGAGCTAGACTTCATCAAACATGGACCAGAAAAGAAAGACATAGCCCCGAATTTACGTTTGACTGGGCGAACTTGCTCATACTTGCGTTGGGGCGCGAGGGATTCAGACCGTTCCTCATACCATGTGAGGGAAGGGTTTCCCGCCGGCTTTGACCTAAATCTAAAACGAATGTAGTTGGCTGAACCATATGTAGGTCAGAGGAAGTAACATGGCAGCCCCCTTGTGCAGAACAAGGTGTTGGCCCTTGTCACTCAATAAAGTTAGTTATTCTGCAGTAATTTGTCACCAATCCATCGTAGAGCCCAATTATCATACTAACGGTTCATTATTCGGGCGACAGACTCGAAAAAATGGGACATACACAGTGACAACACCCATATTTTATGTAAATTCAAGTAAGTGAGTCTGCAACCTCCGCACTGACTGCAGTGATTAAGTGAGTAACAGTAAGTCGTAAGTCACTAACTAAGTGACTAACTAGTAACTAGTTTACTAGTTATTTCTTATGTACTAAGTTAACTGTCTTAAGTTAAGTAAGTTATTAGCTGACTAGTAAATTACTTACTAACTATAATAACTTTGTAGTCACTTAGGTAACTTCGTAACTTAGTTACGTTAGTTACTTAGTACTTACTAAACTAATTTACTATTTAGTCTAATTGACAACTAAAAGTAAAACTGAGTAAAAACTTTTAGTTTTGGCAAGTTACTTTTACTTTTAGTAAAACTAAAAGTAAAAGTAACTTGTCAAGTGAAGAACTAATCTAATGAATAACTACCTAAGGAGTAACTCAGTAAGTCCTAACTAACTTGGTACTAGTTGTGGGTAGTTACTTACTATTAACTTAGTAATAAATAATTACTAACTTAAGTAGCTACCTGGCTCCTCGCCTAAGTTGTAAGTAGTAATTCATGAGTAATTCAGTAAGTTTATTTAATTACCACTTACCAGTAATGAGTCAAGGCCTAATGTGAGTTAGCAACTAGCTAAGTAAATGTAACTGTTGAGGTAAATCAGTTTCGTGTGTAACTCCTACTCTTAGCTCATAGTCATAGTCACACCAGCTGATGTAAACTGTAATGGTTGTTCATTGTGCTACTAGTATTAGCAGTAGTAGTAGTGGTAAAAATGTACCTGAACTAATTACCGTTAGCTATTAGTATTATGTTGTCCTTCCACCCATTCCCAACTAGCGTCTCATCTTGTAACTGGTACTGTACCAGTACCTCTATCGTGTGCCTAGAAACCTTCCCCAGCAAACCAGCTATCATAACACTGTTCGACTACCATGAACACATAAAAACCCCAGTCAGGTCTGCTGCATACTTCGGCTATACAGTAGACTTACAGTGCTGATCGCCAGGTTGATTTTTGTGAAACAATGAATATTCATTTCCTTATATTTATAGTATATTTAGTACTCAGTATCAATTCACGGATAGTGGGATAGCTCTGTGTTAGATCACCAAGCTCGCAACACTGAGAACCTGGAAACCGGTAAATCCCAGGTATGCCGCACTCCCATTGTGAGTGTGAGCTCTCAAATTAGTCCTAGCTCAAAACAGAAACAAAGACAGGGGAGCGTTGATACTGATTCCCTCAAGGTGCTCCATGCTAAACCATGACTGATGCAAAAAGAACTAGGTAACCAATCAGCTTCGCCATAACAGTGAAGACCTCACAGCATAATATTCAGATCAATCGACCTTGCTTAAATTTGAGGAGTTGGCTCCACTTTCAGGTCCACACATTGGCCATTTGTACACGGCCCTGCTAGCAGATGCATCCTGTAGATGGCGTTCCATGAATGAACAAGATGCTAAATTAGTAACGGGAACAGATGAACACGGCCTTAAGATTCAGCAGGCTGCCCAGCTCCACAAGCAGCCTATAGCGCAGTATTGTGATAAAGTCTCCGCCAAATACAACGTAAGTTAATTTAATCTATTTTATTCACTGTGAGAATGAGCTCCTCACATTTATCTTGGCCCCTACCACTTCAACAAGCCTGAGGTTTAGGAGACATGCAAACAGGATGACCAAGTGCCCGAGTAGAAAGGTAAACAGAGTAAATTTGGCTGAGTCAGGGATTTTGTTGTGGGCGAATGGTGGTGCTCGAATGAGTACCATATCTGTGTTTCACTTTGTCTGGTATTACATGTCTTACCGTTGCCATTGCCAACCATGTCTTAACCAGTTCTGAAGCGCTCAAAATGTTCACCTGATTTGCTTTCCAGGAGTTGTTTACTGCTGCTAATATTGACTACACATCATTCATAAGGACAACAGACCAGCGACACAAAGAGGCTGTCGAAGCATTCTGGGTTAGTTATGTAGGCTTACTGTGGACGCCGAGTGCCACATGCCAAACTTCGGCTGTGAATCATTGTGCTGGTTTCAAACGTCGAAATTTCTGTCAGCGTTTACATCAAACTCCACTTGGCCGTGAAGCACAGGTTATACACAGCGTGGCCGGGCCAGCCCAGCTCGACCCAGGTGTACTGTAGATGCCATTAAAATTTTATGAAGAAATTACGTTGCAATGATATTATGACACGCTCTATGTTCATCGGTCAGAGTTAGTTTATATAGGGCGGGTGCGATTGTATGTATTTTCTGTTGGGTGCTGTGAGAGCTATCTGCTGTCAGCTAAGAGTGGTCTGGGAAACGTCGTGCAAAGACCAATCTTGCAATATATTCATGAGCTAATTTTTTCTACATCATCATCATCATCGTTGTCAGCCTGTTGTTCTCCACTGCTGGATGAAGGCCTCCTCCATACTGCTCCATTTTCACGATCAGTTGCGATGTTGTGCTAGTTGTGTCCATGGGATTTTTTAATTTCCTCAGCCCATCTTTTTCTTGGTCTACCAGGCTTTCTTTTGCTTGAGGGAAGCCACATCGTTAGG
>Ga0224501_10003457_pt1 | contig 12427 bp, 20 predicted proteins | sample SF_Oct11_sed_USG_4_FD_169105 | JGI IMG/M metagenome (GOLD analysis project Ga0224501, IMG submission 169105) | Sediment microbial communities from San Francisco Bay, California, United States - SF_Oct11_sed_USGS_8_1 | ecosystem: Environmental > Aquatic > Marine > Sediment | place: USA... | reverse complement strand
ACAGCCGGATCCGAACCGGCCGCTCTCTACGACGAGTATCTGGTACATCTGGCAGAAGTGGACCAAGCTGGCCGGTCTGCCAAACGCCCGGGATATTTCACCGGTGGTAGGCAGACGTTTTTTCGCGACCGAATGGTACTACAGCCAGAAGCTCAGCCTGGTGACGCTGCAGAAGATCCTAAGACACAGCCACTTTGAAACAACCATGCGATACGTCCACGGCCTAGTATTCTACGAGGACGTGAAAAGAGACTACGACGAGTTTCAGAAGCGGCTCATGCAGGAGGTGAAGGCGCCAAATGTCACTTAGACAGGAGATCTACGACGAGCTTAAAGAGCTCGCTCGAAATGCTCGACAAAAAGCCAGGGAGCTGAGCAAGATCGGCAACGAAAAAGAAGCACGGCGCGCGTTGAGCCTGGCTGCCGTGGCTGACATCTGGGCAGAGGAGTGGAAGTAAATGAGTGAAACTCTGTACTTCTGCACCAAGCAAAGCTGGGAACCCTGCAAACTTCACCCGGTGGACTGTCCAAACTGCATAAACGCTGATGTTTGCCAGGTGCGCGAAACCAAGCTGGCCCACCCCGACGCTTTCAGAAGCTGCCGGTTCTACCGGTCCAAACAGAGGCGACTTGCATGAAGGGTAAGTTCAGGCTGCTATTATTGCCGGCTGTCGTCATAATCGGCGTCTTCGGCGCGCTGTTTTTGGCTGCCGGTGAAGCTCAGAGACAGAAGAGGCGACGTACATGAGTGAAAAATTGGCAAAGGAAAGAACTGTCTACCTCGGCGTGGCGCAATGTCCCTACTGCTCAAAAAACATACAGATCACCGTGAAGAGAAAGACTTTGGAACCTGGAAAGAAGGCGTTGACAAAAGATAAGGTTGTGGTTTCTAAAGCGGTTCAGAAGTCTCTAGGTGATAGCTATGAGTGAGAGGCGACGTACATGAAACCGTTCAAGAACGCGGAAGAGTTTAAGAAATTCCTAGATAAATCCTTGAAAGAACATGAGAAGCGAGGCCATAAGAACGTGCATCTGCCAACCCTCAAGAAGCTCGCGGAAGAGAGGGAATAATTGATGAGTGATCCGACGGCCCGACGCGGCGACAACATCATGGCCCTACTCAAAGAGATCATCAAGTCAAACCACGGATGGACCAAAACGGAAATGACGGACTTCCTCTTCATGCGGTACCGAACCGGCGTCAGAGAACAAACCTTAGAAACAATATTCAACCAGCTGAGAGACAGAGGCATAATCTACGCCAAACGAGTGACAAAAAACTCACCAAACCTACGATGGTACGTGAACGTCAACCGATGGATCAAACTCACCGGCGTCTCACTTTCTTAGCCTTCCCTCACCTTCTTTCTCTACCCCTCTCTCTCTCTTTCTCTTTCTATATAATGCTCTCAGCGCTTCCGCCGCAGAAGGGCAGCCAGCTTCTTAGCGTGAGGCTCAGCCTCAACCTTCTCTTTTTCCTTGCTCATGGTCTACCGCCTAAGTCTGAAGAATAAAAGGTTAGGAAAATGGCTAATAAACTGAATTGTGAATTTTTGTCCAAAAATGTGTCTCATTATCGAAGCGGTGCATCCTAACTCCAAAACAATAAACCGTTTCATGTCAGGCAGCCTTCGGCGCCTTGAACTTGCGAATGTACGCCGCCGTCAAAAACTCTTCCAAGGCTTCTTTGTCGACGATGATGAGTGCCGCGTCAGTTTGGAGGTCCTCATAGGTTTTAAGATCCTTAGTGTAGGCGTCTTCGTAGATGTCCAGGACCTTGTCTTTATGTGCGCGTTCCCGGTCGGCCAGCGCGTCGGCATGATAATAGTCGACGGCTTCAACACTGTAGCCCAGCGTCCGCAGATTCGCACGGAGTACACCTTCAGAAATGTAGCCTTTAACAAAGTCAGTCTTCGCGTTGTCGCGTAGCTTGTTTCTTTCAGCCTCGAAGGCCAGGCCCACCTGAATGTCCGTCATGAGCTCGCTGTCGTCTTCGTAGCCCAGCCAGCCGTAACGCTTATCCAGGTCGTAGCGTGTCAAAGCGCCGATCCGGTAGCCTCGTCGTAGATCTACACGTGGGATCAGCCGTTTTGTGAGGCTGCTCATGATCGCCTGGTCGCTTTTTCCTATGCCGGGCCGGGGCTCAGGCTTGTAGTCGTGGAGCACCAGGAACGTGTCATATTCAGCGCGACCAATTATTTCACGGTGCATGGCGTCTACCAGGAAGCTTGGAGAAGGAAGCATCCAGTGAGCCTCCCAGAAGGCGTCAGCCCAAAAACTGCTGAAACCCTGGTACGCCATGTTCTCATTAAAGACGGAAGTGTCAATAACCTCGCGGACGACGAAGCGTATGAGATCGCCGGCGCCGGGGATCTCCTGAGTCAACGCCGCGTAGCCAGCCTCGTAAGATCCGCCGAAGCCCTGAAGCGCAACCACGTCCATGTACTGGCCCCAAGAAAGGCTACCACGCCAAAGCATACGCTGCGCCTCTCTAATGTCAGGAACGTTAGGCCTAAACAGCTTGTTGTAGTAGTGTGTCACCGGCGTCTTGATGCCGACGCCGACGAGCACGCCCAGGACCGCGCCCATGAACATTGAAGGGTTAATCACCGCGGTGATGTAGCCGCCGAGACCTTTCAAGTCCAAGCCGGAACCCACTATTTTGCTGCTGATTATGTCGGTTAACCCGGTCGCGAGGGCGCCCGCGCCTACAGCTGCAACGATCGCCATGACTCCGATGGGTAGCGCCTGCTCCGGAGTGATCGGGCTGTGATGAGAAAAAACGCCTTCTATAGTTGAGATGAGGCCGCCTACTATGTCAGCGAGTCGGCCGAAGATCCACTGTAAAGCGCCCATGATAGGGGTTATGATGTGGTCTTGCGCGAATTTGACAACAGTAGAGATGAGAATGGGGATCTGCGTGGAGAACCAGTCGACCACGCCTTGAATGGCTGAGCCGAGGGCTCCGGCTACGGCTGTCATGGCGTCGGACACCCAGCTGCCGAACGTGGACATGGCGCCGTCAAACGCAGTGGACAGACTCGTCGTAACCGTGTCGAGGCCAGCCTGGATGCTGCCTATAGGATCGTGAACGAAATCCCACAGCAAGGCCCATGCGCGGCCGGCGAGATCTCGAAGCCATTCGATAGGGCCCCGGATCCAATCCGGAAGCACGGTCCAAACTGCAGCTGCAACCTGGCCCATGCCTGTTTGAATGACGTTGAGGGTGACGCCTAGAGAGTTAACGATCCAGTTGAAGCCGGCCTGTAAGGTGCCGATAGGATCCTTAATGAAATTCCATAATGCGTCCCAGGCCTTGCCTATCAGCTCGCTGAGGAAAAGCAGGCCGTCCTGGATCCACTTGGGCAGCATGTTCCACACGGCCGTGGCAACGTAGTCGATAGCCGGCAGAATAGTGTCCGCCAGCGTGTTTGCTATCGCTTGAAACCCGGCGAAGATGGTCTCCGCTAAGCCTTCAAAGAATCCTTGCACTCCGTTGAGGGGCCAGGGCCAGCCGGTCAATTTTAAACCGTCAGCTTCTCAGGTTTCTCAGCTTTTACAGCTTCTATCTTGGCGCGGATTTGAGCAGCGCGGGCTTCTTTCGTGTCCTCTTCAGCGCGCAGCGTGACGACCATGGGAACCATACCCGGCGGCTGGAACAGTATATCGTGAAGCGTTATCTGTGTCTCCGGTGTTGGGCCGACCGTGTATTCTCGGACTCTCAGAATTGCGACTTCAATGGGCTCAGGCTTTTCTGACATGTTTAGGCGCTCCTGGTTTAAACTCGGCTGCCATGCTGTCGGCGACGCCGCGGAGGATCTCGCATACTTCACAGGCGCATGTAGATCTACAAGCGGCCAGCAGCGCCGCAAAAAAAGCGCGGCTCTCACTGGGCGCTGCAGCTCCTGGAATTGGTTCGGCACTCAAGTTTTTCACCTATGAAAAGTGGGCGAGAAGTTTCTCTTAACCCTTTCCGGTGGTGGGATCGAATCCCACGACGAGTTGGCTATTCCTTCTTTGCGAGAGCTGAGCCTACCTGGACGCCGGCCAGCGCAGAGATCGAAGCGACGCACGCCATGAGCGTGGAGCCGTCGCCGTACTGTACGAGCTGAATGGCGCCCAGGACGGTTATGCAAATCATGGCTGCAACAGTTTTCAAACTTTCACCTCCCCAACTCTTATTCTAGAACCAGCTTCTAGAAAAATATTCCATGACAATTTAAGTACACGCCGTAACAACCTTTCCATGAGAAGAAGGGGGGTGAAAGCTACGCTAGAATTTTTGTCTCTGCTGCAGGTGCTAGAGATCGTCGTGGTGCTAAACGTCGTGGAAATTGTGGTACTGGCAGCCGGCCTGATCATAAGGCAGAAGAAATAAGGCTGCGGGATTCCCTCTTTCAAACGTTCAACCTCTCAAAGTTTTAACATAAGGCAGAAGAAATAAGGCTGCGGGATTCCCTCTTTCAAACGTTCAACCTCTCAAAGTTTTAACACTTTTACGTCTACCACGCGTTCTTTCGTTGGGTGACCATGATCGAGGACGCGGCAGCTTGTGACCTTGCCGGTTTTGACGTGGACAATTTTGGCCGTGGTTTCACCGGTTGCATGGTCGTGGCTTATGGTGATGCTGTTGGCGCCTTTGCAGAGGTCAGCGAGTTTCTTGTGTGCGCGCGTCATATTCTGAACCCCGTCATAAAAACGTGGAAACTCTCAACAACGGCGGACCTGTTAACTATCATCGAGCTTAAAACCTGGCCAGCGGTGAGGCGCACCGGCTTACTCAAGTCAAAGTTGAAGCTCTCGCCTGGGGGAAAAGAGCCCTGGGCAATAGCTATACCTGTTGTCGTGTTGTCAACTCCTACCCACGCGGCGCCCGTCGCTGTAATAACGCGTACGTCCGCCTGGACGGTGCAAATAATCCAGGTTTCGCCCGGCGGCACCGTTGTGGTGACTGTTGAGACTCCAGCGGGCCCTATGTTGTTGTGATCGTGAATGACGTTTATGTCAGTGGCTACGGCTGCCGCGAGCTCGCGGAGGCTCTCAGCCAGGGTTTGGTAGTCGGGCCGGTCAGGAGATCCAGACATGCTTCTAGGTCAACCCCATCATACGCTTGAAAATTTTCACTAGGTCCTGGACGATCGTGAAGGGCGAGATGTCCTGCTCGCGGAGTACACCTATACGCACGGTTATGGTGTGGTCGTAGTTTGTGTCGGGGCTGGCCCCCTTAATGTACCAGTGAAAACCATGCTTGTTCACGACGTGCTCGAGAAAGTCCAGGTTCTCATTGTCGCCCTGAAACCATCCGGCTGGGCCAGTTGGAAACTGCTGGTTGGCGCCCTGGTAGATGGCGAAGTACACGCGTTGATGGCAGCCGACTGGAAACTTGACTATGACGCGGTGGATGATGCCGGCGGGCAACGTGATCTCCTGAGTGACAGGAGCCGTCAACGCCGTAGCAGCCGGAACAAGCAGGCTGTACCGGTAAAACATAGCTGATCCTTCTCTAGTTGCCCACCCAAACCCAGGCTGGCGCAGCCACGTAGACGATGGTTATCGTGTCGCCTGGCTCCAGGTGGAAGAGGCCGCTTGTCAAGTTGGTGTTGGTGCCGTTAACCGCGATGTTGGTGACGTTGCCGGTGGTGTCCACGTAGACGTCCATGGGCGCGCCATACGTGTTTGGTAAGGCAACGCCTGTAGCTGGCACGCCTGGCGCAGCTATGACGCCTTTGTTCAAGACTCGCCCTTTGTTGTTGTAAACCATGGCGCCTTGGCCCGTCCAAGTTATGTCGAGGGTCGCGTGTTGGTTGCCTATACAGTTGTTACCTATAATCAAGAAATGTTCATTTGCGGCGTGTGCACAGTAGATGCCGTAACGCTGAGTTTTCACGCCTTGGTCATCCCAACAACGGTTACCTATAAGAATCACATCGGTTCTAGCAACGCTTATACCATCGTAAGAACCCGCGCCTGCTTGACTGTTATTCCAACACCAACAGTCCACGACTGTTGCGACTCCTCTGGCGAGATAAATTCCATTCCTTTGGTTTTCCCATGCCTTACATCCAATGAACAGTAGCTCTGTATCGTCGGGGCTGGTTACGAAGCCATCGAAGCCGTTGGCTTCCGCTTTACATTCAATGAAGTCGCATCGTTCTGTCACGGTGCAGGTGTTGAAGCCAGCGGCGCCGACGCCGACATCACCGTCTTTAGCATGGCAACGTATGGTCTTAGTGTCTACTTCTCCAGTGTACTCGAAAATGCCGTAGCCGCAGCAGTTTTCACCGTACACGTCAACAAACTTGTTCCGCTGCCCCGCCATGGTTCCTATGGCGTTGCCAGCCATGTTATAGATGAAGGTGCCGATTACCTTAGAGTCGGTGACGTTCTCGAACAGTATGGCGTTGTGCGTGGAGTTGTAGCCGACGCCTTCCTCGTCTTGCGCGGCAACGGCGCCGCGCTGCCCGTCGATTATGCCGCCCCAAATTTCAATGTGAGAATTACCGGCGACTAGATCCGCGTTTTCGATGAGGTTATCCCATTTTCCAGGTATAGTTGCGGTTCGGTTGTCTAGGATCCGCGCTTTGCGTAGGTCAAGAATGGTGTAGCTGGGCAGCCGAATAGGCAGCGGCGTCGCGTCGGTTATTATGAAGTCGCCTTTTAAACAAACGCGTTCTTTCCAGGTGCGCCCAGCTGTGAGGCTGTTTATGGCGCCTTGAATGTTGCCCGGAGCGTAGACAACCAGGTAAGGAACAGAAGGCTCACCGAAATGCGGCATGGCTACTCCTTCTTTAGCTTCTTAATCGTTTCAACCTTGTCAGATAGGGTTTTAGGCGTCAAATAACCGTCTATATACAGCTCCACGTGGTCGCCGACGACGCAGCCCTCAAAAATCGCCAGGGGATTCTCGCCTTCAGGACAGAAATGGTCGCGCTCGTTGTGGTACAGCGTGTCCGCTGCGGGGCTGGGCTCCTCTTCAAACAGCTGCGTAGGTGTCAACTCTTTGCCGCGGGCTATGATGATCTTGGTGGGCGCGTTGTCCAGGTTCCGCGCTGCCATGTGTTGAATGAACAGCCAGAAGCCAGCCGGCACGACCGCGTCCTTAACGACGAACACGACGGCGTTGTCAACCTCAGCCGTAGGCCTACTTGTATACGGGATCTTTTCCGCCATACGTTAACACTCCATACGCGTGACTAGTTAGCCAGGAACCCGACGATCGTCAGCAGCTTATCCATGATCAACTGCTTCGCTCGCTCAAACCGTCGAGGATGATAGATGTAAACCCTGTAGACTGTTATGCCCTGGCGAGGGATCCGCTCGCCGTAGAATGTACGTCGCCGTCGACACCTGAAACAGGCGAAGTGCCACCTATGCAGATCGTAGCCGCACAGCGGCGTACATGGAGGGCTGAAGACGTGAGAGAGGCGCTTTAATAGGTTCTGTACTGCGACAAGAACACTCTGGCCATGTCGCCGGCTATCGCCTGGGTGACCTCGAAGAATATGTTTTTGATGTCGCTCACTTGAAGCCATTCTTCTATCTGCTCCGGATCGCCAAACGGATACGTCCACGTGCCAAACGGAAGGCTGCCGTCAACCTTAACATGCAGCTTGTTTGTGGCTCCGGTGCCACCGCAGAAGAATACTTTGCAGCCGGTTCCCTGGCACCACCACATAGTCGTGGCCGCGTCTTTCGGAACCCACGCAAAGCTGCGGTTGTCGTCCAGGTACAGGTGCCGGTACTGACTGGTGCCATGTGTATCTACAAGCGGCATAAAGTTCATGCCCTGATGCCACATGCCGTAGAACTCTTTAAGCCAGAAACTCCAGTCGTCCGTCCACCAGTTGAAGGGCACATACTTCTCCTGGTTCACGTTGTACTTCGCCTTCGTCAACACGGTCCAAGGACACCAATAATTCTCTTTCTTCTGAAGGAACACCTGGCGATGAGGATAATCCACTGGCATCTCAACCCGGTGCACGCCAGCCGCCACCGTCTCCCACTCATGAATGTGCTTGTGCATAAGCCAGCCGCTAGGCCGTACAGGATACCTCTCAGCCACGGTCGCGATGATGTCCACGTACAAGCTGTCGTCCAGGAAAGCTGTGGCGCCTACAGCTCGCAAGTTAGCCAGGTTCCAGCTGAACTTGATCTGTGGATTCTTGAAGCGCGTCGGATCCAAGCCGATGGTGGGATCATACCTGCCTATGCCGAATGGCAGTTTGAAGACGCACTGCTGATGGTGACCGCCGATCTCGTCGACGCCCCAGTGAAGCGACTCCTTGTAGTGGTACGCGTCCAGTGCCAGGATCTCTCGGGGCTTCAAACTGAACAAGACGTCGCTGCCGTCTATGACTTCGATCTCGTTGACGACGTCAAACAGGAAGTTTCTGATGTTGCTGTCAGCGCCGTTCTCCGCTTCAAACTTCAGGTAGATGTCCGGAATAGGATCCACAATGTTTATGGGGTAGCTGCGGCTGCCGCTGTTAGGCAAGTGCTCCGCGTCGCGGATGTAGGTTTCTCTAAGGCGTAACTTTCCCAATGGTCACGCCCGCCTAAGCCTTGCCCTTCAAGGCTTTCAATCCACGAAGGTTTTCCAGCATCTTCTGCTCTCGGTCGCTGTCCGACACGTCAGGAAGACCGTCAATCTTCGAAGTATGGTCCGCAAGCATAGGCTGCCAGGTGCGTATGAAATCTGCAACCTTGTCCTCACGCTTGGTCACACCTTCCACCAGGCGACCAGCGCCAAGGGTGCTCGCGTATTTATACCACTGCGCCATCGATGTCTTTTCAAGCGCCGTCTTTCGGCGTTCCAGGACCTCGTCTTTCTTCATCTGAGCCGCATAACGGTCTTGAGCGGCTATGCCGGCCGCGATAGGATCCTTCTTTGGCTTCGCAATTCCAACCCTATAATTGGTTTCACCGACTGCGCTCAACGTGCTAAGCTGCCTTTTCTTCCAGTCTTCAGGACTCAATATTCTCGTAACTACTGCTGCCAAACTATTCAATTCTCCATAACATTTGACGTGGGTTCGAATCCCATCCCAGCTATATAAGCAAAAATTAAAATTATCCAGGACAGAACATATTAGCCGGTGTTCTAGTTGGCGCATAACAAAAGAGCGTGGCAGCCAAGAGAAATGCAGATGGTAGTCGAATTCCTCACTGAACACTACGGCGGCCGACGCTGGAAAACACGCGTACGCTTGGGAAGCCCACCGGAAGCCCTCATGTCACCGGAACCGGTCCAGGATTAAGTGCTAATTTGGGTGACTAGAGTACCCGCACTCAAAGCCTGAGTCCTCGAGGGTGTCGGCAGGACGGCTGGATATGACACCTGAGGAGCAAGCCATGGTGGGCAGCTGGCGCAGATGGGCCGACGCCATAGTGTACCCGCCCCCCGACCTCATCCTCATCGAGGCGGCGATACGCCCCAACCCCGGAAAAATAGGCCAACTCAAACTGTACGCCCTCCTACTCCCCCACACGCCCGAGCTCACCCCCTACAAAACCGCGAAAATCCGCCTCGTCATGCTCTACGCGATCGAAGATCCCGCCACAACATATTTAGCCCGACAACAAGGCATAGAAGCCGTGGAGTACAAACCGACATGGCTACCCGCCTATTTGCGCTTACTCATGCCACGCGAAAGGAGGGGCTCTCTCCTATGATCTTTCCCTTCCTCAACAAACCACACGGTAATAGGGATAGTACCCCTCCCGCGAAATTTGGCTGTCAAGAACGGTCCAGGTCAGTTAAATTTCAGGGGAGGGGATAGGTATGTCTATGACCATGGGGGTTAGACGATGAGTGAGGGGTACGATAGATGTTTTGTGCGCGCGTGCCAGTGGAATACTGATGAGGTGTGTGAGAAGCCTGTGGATGCGCCTTGTCCTCTTTTGTGGCTGGCTAGTGGTGTTTTAGATGCTGGTAAAGGTGTTGACATGAAAAGACGTTGGAGATATAAAGTTAAGGTGATGGGATAATGGCTGAGGAGTTTAGGAAGCTGCCCGGGCCAATGGAGTTTTTAGAGATCAAAGACCGTGAGAGTGTAGACATAAAAGTGGTTAGTTGGGAACGTGGAACAACAGAGATTAACACGTTGAGGCGCGGCAGGGAAGTAACAGTGGAGATCCCGATTTTGAGGGTGCACGTTCCAGTGGACGTGAAAGCGCTGGCGCCTTACTACTACGACGTGTCTTCTAAAACGTTGATGGCGCAGTGGATACCTTTGCTGGCGAGGCCCGACTTTAAACGGTGGACCTACCGGATTCAGGCGTTTGGGCTTGGCGTTCGGAAGCGGTTTTCTCTCGAGCGGTTTCCTCTATAGGTCCAGGCAAGGATCTGACTGTTTGGCTGGGTGTGCCAAAGTAGACTTGTAGGGCAGCGAAGACGGTTTCTTTGCATTTTTCCCAGGGCCCCAGCTGACTCGTAATGTACGCTGCGAGCTCCCGGCAGCCCTCACACACCAGCTGCACCTGGACCTTCTCGCGTGGCACACGGAACCCGCAGACCAGGCACTGTTGATAAGAGATCAGTTTCTCCGGCTCCGCCGGGGGGGGCGCATAGTCGACGCCTTGTTCTACAGCTGTCTTTTTTGCGGCCTCAAGTTGGGCCAGCCGGTTGTTCACGAAGGTTTCAGCGATAGACGTGTTCCACTTGTGGGTGATGAAGGTTTGAAGCGCGTCCATAGTTTCATGGGGCGTCGGCATGCGCGCGGCCAGGTACACGTGTGTAGGCGTCAACTCGCCGTCGCGCAGGGCCTGCTGAAGACTCTCTGGCAGCTCGAGCAGCGCCAACGTACGCCGCACCCAGGTTTCTGACTTGCCCAGGACTTCGGCAAGGCTGCCGATGGAGGAGCCGTAGGTTTTAAGGCGGAGCATGACTTTAGCGACGCTGATGATGTCGACGCTGCCCCGGGCAACGTTTTCAGCCAGGTGCATCAAAAGGGCTGTACGGTCGTCAGCATGGATTACTTTCACTGAGACCTCAGTCTCTCCCCTCGCTTTCAATTCTTCCAGCCGTGTTTTGCCGGCGACAAGCTCGTACTCGCCAGGCGCGACTTCGCGGACGACAGGATCCTGGACCACGCCGACCGCGTCAACCGTAGCCTTAAAAAACTCGAGCTGCTCAGGCGACAGCTTACTCGAGGCGCGGACGTCGGGAACCTTGATTACGTCTATAGGCAGCCGAACAGTAGAGCTCATAAATTCACCACTGAGAGTGGTAGGCGTCCCGCACACTTTTAACAGTTGCGCCCCGCACATTTGAGGATCCTCAAATTTCTGAAAAAACGGATATCCATTTTTCCCATAGTTTCCCTTAGGCTGGCGACGTCAAAAGTTGCCGAAGTGATGTTTAAATGGGGTGTGAGTAGTTGTTATATACTACGACCATGCAGATAGTACTTGCTGACTACCCGAAAAAAAAGCCGTAGTCAACAAGGGGGATTGATCTATGAGTTGGGAGAAACTCGGGATCACCTTGCTCGGCAAACTGTCGTTCAGCGGCGGCAGCCACAAGGTAACGATCCCAAAAAAGGTCGTCGACGCTTACAACCTGTGGGGCGTCGACAAGATAGAGTTTGAGATCCGACGCGTGAAGAGGCCCCCTGCAGCGGAGGAAACCTAGCATGTCCATTGAAGACTTCAGCAAAAGCCTTAAATCGACACGTCGACCGCTGCGGGTGAAATGTCCTGAATGTGGAGAGCCGCTCTTCACCGACGACCTTGCACATAGACACGCGTGGTGTCTCAACGAAGCATGTAAGCTGTACATCAAAAGGCTGCCACCTTACGATTTGATGTTCAGCAAAGCGGGCGAGAGTTTTCTTAGTGAGGTGCGACGTACATGAGTGAGCGAGTAGTTTCACCGGAGACCATAGACGCCGAACGTGACAAGGCAGTTTTAGCGTGGAGTGTCCGCTGGGTTCTGAGTGTAGGGCTACAGGAACCACGAAAAGGGGCACGTGTCGATGTATCCTGTGCGGTTGCCATGGGCACATCTGAGGGTAAAACCTTCGTGTTGTACCGGCGCCAGATGATAGAGCTGCTCAGGTTCCCTAAACCGGTGTTTGACCAGCTGGCAATAGAGCTGCCGTGCCTCATGGGCTTCCGAGCTGCAGAGGTGACGACCTGGCGCGCGGAGTACATAGACTTCGCCCTGGGCGACACGCGCGTCCTGGACGCAAAGAAGAAGCAGCTTTTCACGGTGCCCTTAGCAACAACCGTTGCCATGCATGCAGAGACCATCCTAGAAGGTCGCAGTAAAGGCCTCGTACTCCGCAGCAGATCTAACCGACAGCCGGATCCGAACCGGCCGCTCTCTACGACGAGTATCTGGTACATCTGGCAGAAGTGGACCAAGCTGGCCGGTCTGCCAAACGCCCGGGATATTTCACCGGTGGTAGGCAGACGTTTTTTCGCG
>Ga0224501_10003456_pt1 | contig 12428 bp, 7 predicted proteins | sample SF_Oct11_sed_USG_4_FD_169105 | JGI IMG/M metagenome (GOLD analysis project Ga0224501, IMG submission 169105) | Sediment microbial communities from San Francisco Bay, California, United States - SF_Oct11_sed_USGS_8_1 | ecosystem: Environmental > Aquatic > Marine > Sediment | place: USA... | reverse complement strand
CTAATTCTTCACCAACAAGAGTGATATAGCAGACATTCTATCATGCTACCATCAAATCCTAGTCGGAAACCTGCAAGATTCCCTTGCAAAGAGAATTGAATTTTGCCGCTCATTACAAAAACACATAAGAGGATAACTCTTGGTGTTTGGGTATAGTTTAGCAGAAGCCATAGACATACAATTTACAATACACTAGTAAAACGCTCTATGTGCTAACATATTGAGCGCTGTACCACGATAAGATCAGTAAACCAATTCCTATATAATTTATATGTATGTTGTAACAGTAGGCAACTTACCACGTCACTCCGTAGAGGAGCGAATCGGATGATGAGGGAATGAGATGCATCGGGAGGCAACTCCCGAAGTGGATTTCTCATCTCAAATGGTCCCGTCGTGTCCAGTAAGGATCCCGTTAGCGGTATCTCCTTGTCACTAATATTCTGTAAGGCAGAGATCATATATGAGGATTGTAAGCAGTCGGTTAGTGGACAGAATACTTGGCTCAAGAAACAGAGGTTCTTGGGTTCTGCTTTGTCATTTCGCCCGTATCATTTTAAAGAACATTCACCGGTAAAATGACCTTTACCACGTATTATCCTCATGTATATACATGAAGCAGAACATTGTGACAATACCCAGGCTAAAGTTCCTTCACTCTTCACACAAGGTGAAGCAATGTATAAAAAAGTCAGAGAAAGATATGACTATCTACATACCTGTATGGTGACGGTTTTGTTTGAGAGTTGTCCTATACTGACATCACCATAGTTAATGGTTGTTCTGCCATTATCAGATATTACCACCACATCGGGTTTCACAGTGGGACAATGCACCTCTAGGTATAGTGTATTATGTATACTACAACATAACCATTGGAATGTCCCATTTTACGAAGGGCGATAGGGTGCCCAGTCGGCAAAAGCACCGATTTGCGATCACTGTACGCATTTGTTGAGAAGATGGATATGGGGTGGGAACAAGTATACATAAGTATGTGAAAACTCTGACTGCGCTTCTATCATCTTTTAACACTGACTTCGGACCACAATTCAAACCTCCAACCGAATTCTTAAAGATCATTGCTGTGAGAAACAAAAACCTCTGTCGCTGGTGCCATGCTTAGTGATTCCATTTTAAGCAACAATGGCACAATTGGCACTATTGATATAAAATATATGAACCGGCAATAGGTTGCCAGTGTGAGGCTGATTTGGTGAACAGCCTTATTGAGTTTTGACATCATTTGAACAGAACAGTTTCGTTGGGCCAGCTGAAAATTTTATGAAAAAGTTAGACAACTCCATAAATTTACTGCGAACTAATATGCCTTATCATAACGAAAACACAACTAGTGATATAATCGTACAGATGCCTGTTTCCTGCATAGTTTCACCTATGATGTCAGAAAGGAATCCGTTTGGTTGAACTTGATAATGACGACTGCCTATATTCAAATCATTGGTAACCCCCCTAGTACATTCGTTCTAACAGTATAATGTCTCACCTGTACTGTAACTCTCCTGGTTTACCACATGGTGCACTAGCCAGGTAGCACGGGATGACATACGTCTGAAAATCTCCTTCAAACTGCCGCAAGAGTGTTGAGTGGGCGCTCGAGTATTCGTCTGACTCTACCTATAAGTAATGTTTTCTAGATGAAAAGACTGGGTATTCAACAACAAGAACATAAACAACCACAAGAAGCAACAATGGCAACAACAACAACAACAACAAAAACAACAACACCCCAAAGTGGTAACACCAGCTAAACTGGCCTTTTAGCTACTATCAGCACTCTCTATATATAATCTATAATCTATATAATAATCTACCTATAGAAGTCACTTACAGTCACCAGAAAGTCTACTCACAGTGCTGATTGTCGGTCAGAACCACACCAGATGAAAACCCATAATCAATTCTACGGTCTAGCTGTTTTCAGGAAAGAACCACACCTACCTGTATACTCTCAGGGGCTGGTGCTGTCACTGGTTCTGGTTTACCATAATCTATCTCCTGGCCAGTTCCTGGCCTTCCTTTCGCCTTCGGTGATGCCTTTCCAGAAGGCTTTCCAGCTGGTTTCTTCTTATTCTGTAAGTTAGAGAAATCTATTCACACCATGCCTACCACATGCACATATATCCAGTTATTTACTGAAATCAATACTTACAGTTAATAACCTATACACAAACACCAAGTATATGGAAACCCGCCCCCACACCATCCCACAATCCCAACGCAGGATTGAGGCTATTTCACCACGGAACTGGTGGAGTCGATGCGTAGGTGGGCACTCATTAAATGGTTTATTCAGTTGTGGGCTTGGAGTTATCCTCCGACTAGGAAGGGAGGATTATGAGGAATTTGTGATAGGCCAAAATCTCTCTTAGGTGAAGATTCACGCCAGTTTTGGGCTGATTGCAAAAGGAATTGGTCGGCGTATAGTCACAAGGCAGTCAACAGCAATCCAAGAACAGACAAGAAAAAATAGGAGGAACTGGACAGCTCAAAGTGAATTATACCTTTTTCTGTGATTCGGCCTGCAAGTATGACGGCAAAGCATATATAAATAATGAAGGCGGAATGTAATATCTATAGCGTACAACATTCTCAGCCTAGCTAATAGCTGGTTCAAATGGCTGAACCTGATGGTGCACCTTTCAGCGTGTTCCAAACTTCAAAGGTGGTGTCCAATTTTGAAGTTTGCGCTTTGACAATAGAACTGTTACATTTACCGGTAAGGGAGGACAACACAGCATTAAAAAGCCTGAGTGGATTTTAATATGAAATTGTCCTCCCTAACAGTGAATGTTTACCGGCTTCACCAATGCATTGCCAAAGTGCGAGCTTCGTCGTATTTATAAGACGGTATCAAGGGTGTGTTACAAAGCAGAGCTCGCGTTCTAGCAGCAGCAGCTTTGAAGTTTAGAGCAGCCATCTAAAGGTGGATCTCCGGGTTCGGTCGTTTGAAGCAGCTATAACTATATAAGGGAAGTGTCCTCTGGGTCGTGATCGAGAGCCATTATTTAGAGAATGAGCTAGGTAAAATAATGGGTGGGAAACGGTAGCCTTAGATGTGGAATTGTGCTGTTTTTGTTCAAGAGTGAAAGATAAACTAGAAGGCGTCTAACACAGCAACAAATGGCTCACGCTATAGGTATATTCTATATCTGCTAGAACTCATATAGAGGAGGCTACAGTTTCGTTTACCTTATATCTCTACATAAGGACAAGTTAAACTGATGATTATCAGAAGTCATATGATGAGAATATATAACGCAAACCAGTGGCTTTCTTAAAAGGTTGCATGGGTAAATTTTTGAACAGTATATCTATAGGTTTTGGCGGGGGTTTATTGAATCATCAATTTATGAGTTTCGCGGAGGTGCTGTCTTATTCAAAATCTATGGCAGAAGAGGGTTTCTGAACCCATAGATATTCCTTCTTTTTGTGTTTAATATAACTATAACTTCACCACACATTTCAAGTGGAAGTAAACTACTACGCAAACAACAAAATTAATTATTCAATTCTAGTATTTAGTTTTAAACCCTGTAGGCATGGTTAGTCCCATCTCTAATGAGCTGGTAAAACATAATGGTGCATTTCACACACTGCAAATCTCTACTGTGGTGGGTTGGCACTAAGTCAGTACATACCGTTGCATTACCGCCACCTAACGAAGCTAGTACCTGGGGACAGACAACTCAAAATAGAGTTTTGTTAACTATCAACACTGCGTAAAATGGAGTTACAATGGTTCATTCTTTGTGCCCCAAGAGGACCAGAAGACCTCATCTTTTCGGAGATAACTCTTTCAGATGTGACCAGACTCGAATCTAGGTTCATTCTAATGACACCGAGACTTAGTGGTTAAACTGCACAACTCTTTTGAAGTGAGTCGTGAGTTAAAATCTCCGGAGAAATGTATAATTACAGGAATAACACTTGACCTTAATTCACGGCATGTGTGCTGACCAGGTCTCCCATTAACCAAGGAGTAAATGCCATGACCCTGCATGGAGAATAGTGATGCAAAATATAACCGGACATTAAAATCATCATCAACTCGTGAAACCAGAAAAAAATGCTCTAGCAACTAGCACATAGCAGGGTAGTTCAGTGGTTGAGCAATGGGCTTGTAGCCGTGAGAACCTGGGTCTGAATTTCGGTCACGACGGGCTCCGTGGTGAGTATGAGCTCCTCGCATACATTTTAGTTCCTGCAAGCATCCCGCTTAAGAAGATCATTAAATAGGATGGCCAAGTGCCAAGCGCCTGGGTAGAAGAATAGACACTTACGGCCTGAGTCTCAGCTTCCTCCTTTTCCTTTTTAACTCTCTCGTCGAACTCCTTCTGAGCTTTCTCCTCAGCTTTCCGTACAGCCACTCTGACTGCTTCCTGCTTTATCCTTTCCACAGGAAGCTTGGGAGCAAGATGACACAGGATCCTCTGCTTCTGTAAGAGAAAGGTGGCCCTGGATATTAGTAATATGGCACAGACTGTGCAATGAGGTGATGACAAGTTGTAAATGTGGAGCTTTAAATGTACCACGGTTTCACCAAAAACCACAATATCATGGTTATTTTATCAGAATTGGAACATCATCAATGCTCATAACTAAGTCAAAAGTAGAAAAGTATAACCATAATGGAAATTTTCGGTCTCTGGGGATTTTAATGGTATATAACTTAAGTGGGTGAGCTCGATTGGAAGCAGCTTGCAAAACCCTAAAATCAAAACCATCCTCTTACATACTGCATCAAATAGACTTTTACACAGCGTTGTAAGGTGACATGACTTGACTTTTATAACTGCTCAGTGACATGTCATTGATCTGGTAATATGGCCTCTCCTCAAGGAAAGAGGATCATGTGAATGTTTGAGAACCATGGAATGATGTTGACACTTTTACACTAGTTAACATTATAAATGTAACTCCACTAGTTGACATTAATTTTTTCAGTGGTGAGCCAAGGTATAGGAGTGGGAAGCTTACTATAGACCGGTAATAAGGAGAAACCCAAAATATCAATACTGCAACCTAATTGGAAACTGCAGCACAATTTACAATCTCGTCTCTACATTTCACTCCTGTCCTTACATTTGCTTTCCTCATAGTGATTATTAGCTTTTTTAATTCAAGAGAGAACAAATCAGGTTGACAAGGAACTGGTTTGGTTTGAGAGATGGGTGGAACAGCGTGTATCAATTCACCGGATTCAAATAAGGGTATAATATCTGCGTACTATACTGACCTCACCAGGCTTGACAGTACCCACTGCTGGGTATATTGTTAACGGGCAGCCCTCCGGCACCTTAAACTCATAACTTGTTGGGCTCACAGGTGCAATGGGTCCACGACCTGCAATTGAATGTCATATTTGTATAGAAGTGTCACTCTAGTATTGCCTTGAGTGATGGAAAAGATTATATCAAGATAGGGTGAGGCTTTTAGTCTGCATTAGAATGTCGTGTTTTGGGATTTACAGTAGGTGCTATAACACTTAGATCTAGAACCTCTTATTTTTCTGGTCATTGTCGTATGCGCAGTGATGGTGGCAAAATGGTTCGGCCACCAATTGTGTTGGCCCTTTTAACTTTGGATAAAACTTAGAGCCCGTACGAATTCCAAAAGGGCAGTTTCATTTGGAGAAGGGTTCACCCATCCTATCTTGGTAGCAATCTTTGATGGAGGTCTTATCCAGCCAGGTTGGAGCATCAGGGCTTTATTTACCCAGTTCTGAGCCATAGAGGCTTCTAACTTACCAATCCTGGGCACTGGATGAGTGTACTCATTAGTGGAGAGATGATTGTTTACTAGATACACATCCTGCAGAGACCAATCATTCAGCGATGTCGCCTTGAAGTGGATCACTTGCTTTGAGAGTTCCATAGGAGGATGAACTCCTACTCCTTTACACTTTATACGGAACTCACTATAAATAAAGTTACAAAAACATTATTCCATTTGTATTTATCAGTTGTTCTATATTTGGACATTTTATTTACTTTATTTACTTAATGTGAAAAAACCTACGGTCATATTTGAGTTGTCCATGTAAAAAGATTATCAAATTAAAATCACTCGCACTGCGAGAGGGAATGGATATGGGTTAATGAAGTTTCTCACCGGCTGATGATGGATTTGCAGCAGAGCTCAAATCCATAGTTCTTAGCTTTAGGAGGACTAAAGATCACATCCAGTTTGATTGTCTCCTCCGGTAGTAATATACCAAATCCATCATTTGGCTGAATATCTACATAGTCCGGTAGCCCTAGGAAGCCGAACTCTTGTGGCAAGATGGATTTGTTAGTGAGCTGTACGGTCGATTTTACCGACTCATAAATGGTACAGTGGCCAAAGTCAATCTCCTCGACATTGAATTGAAGGTCGGAATTGGTGACGATGGCATGTACAACAAAAGGTACAGGCCGAGTCTATAAAAGAACAAAAAAGGTGTTAATGCCCATATCCGACCAAAAATCTTGTTTCATTAGGACTAGAAGTGATCAGATCATATTTTACATGGATAACACCGCTTATCCAGTTTTTGTTTTGAAGAGGAGACACTTTTACTCGAAACTGAAAGCTGAAACGAGCTTTGAGGGTGGAGGAAACAATGCATTTCTATGTTCCTAGGCCCGGGGAGCTATCTCTTTATCTATCATTTCACTCGCCTGGAATAGTTCAGTGAGAGAGCGTTGGGCTTGCAACCCTTGGTACAAATCCCGGTCACGATGTGATGTCCTATGAGTGCGAGCTCCTCGTATTACTATCTACCTCAAACCACGGACGCGCCTCACTATGAAATATGGTTCCTTGATACCGACTCACTCATGGTGCTGCATGCTAACCCGCGACTGGTAAACAACAATATCTAGCCAAGCATCTTTACCACGGCCATAAAAAGGTCAAAGGAGCAAAAGCTCATACCCACACTAACCTGATCAGCCACATGGATGGTGAGAGGCACTTCCAGAACTCCTGTCTCCTTATCAAAGTACTGGGGAGCGTCTTCAGCCAGGGATGCTCGTGGAAGGAACTTCAGCTGAGCAGAGAACGAAGACTGAGCTTGAACAAACCCGGTACGGGGAAGTAACTCCATATGCTTCCTCAGCTCTTTCGGGACCTCGAAGGTCAGTTTCAACGCACTCGTTGCTCTAGAGTAAGGTAGAAGGGTTGTTAGTAGTGTGTTACGAAGTTGCATAGTTGATAACGGACCAAAGTTATCCCAGCTTTACGCACATTGCATATGTTGTTTTGATGATGTATTGCGTCGAAATATGTATGTTGCACCTCTGGAACTGGATAATTAAAACACTTTGCAACTGAGCAAGCTGTTATGTGATTGGAAGCGGTCCGCCACCACCAGGACACCAAAATGTTGAATCCAGTCACCTGTGTCTGCGTCATTGTGGTTTATAGATTAATAGATGTCTGCATGCAACTAATGGAGCGGATGAACTACTAAAATAATACATTTGTACTAGCTCAGGCTGAGGCTTCTAAGTGACTAAAGCAATCTCTGGTTTTAAGATCGAAATACTGTTTCGATAGAAATTCCTCATGAATTGAAATTCTGTTTGATGGGGTTCCATGGGTTTCTTCTTTTGTTTATATTGGTGCTTTGCGTTATTATTCTCGAAGTTTGGCTGATGGGCTTGCTCCCTGATTGACCGAGTGATATGGTTAGAGCTCAGGAGAAGTGAAGGTAGAGCACCCTCCCCGCCACCACCATTGATTTTTCTGTGATTCGAGCCCACACGTCGTGTATTCTACCCACTAAGCCATGGCTGCTATGGGGTTCCATGGTGAGGTCCTTAAAAAGGAAGGCATTTTGTCTTCATTCAAGGAAGGTTTTTCTTATGAGAGCTACCACGTGTACTGCTTTACGTCATGTTATGCATAAATTGTCCATAGAAGCCAAATTAAACTAAATGCAGCTAAAACCCTTACTAAGCCATGCACTCAATTCAGCAGCCTGTAACATTCCACCAGTGAGTTACAGCCCTTAGGATGATCTGTGATCGTCAGAGAGCTACCTACCTCTTGTTACTAAGAAGAAGAGTGATAATTGTGGTATTAGTGCTATGCACAGAGAATTGTTTAAACGATCGTGAATTTCAAAGGAAAATTACTCTGTCACCTTTAAGCATAAGCAACTCACGCAATACGGTATATGTAATTTTGATTTCATAACAATCATTTAATTAGTAAAACGAAGGAATAGACCTTCATTATATTAATGTAGGAAATAAAATTTTATCTCTCGCTCAGACTCATTCAGACTATCACTGTTCAGACTCAGATGCTTCTAAACATGTGGAAGTCAGGGATATCTTAATATTATGGTTTGGATGATGCATGAGACAATCAGAGATTGATGAAGGTACATGTAAATTACCACATTAACAGAAACAGTTGGGATACTCTGCTTATATGCACATGAGTGGGCTCCCACTAATTCTTGAGTAGTACTGTGAAACAGCTAGTAGTTAATTGTGATCAGCTTTGGTGCTTCAGCTAGTGTATATAGGTCCTATATATGACGGGATGGTCCTATGACCACAGAGCGAGTCTTAACCTAGTAATACTTGACAAGTATGTAGAGTTTAATTCATAGCTTACCTGTTTGTAGCCACTATGGAATCTTGATAGAGGCGATCTAACATACAGATTTGTAAGTCTATGTTTTGACGAGTGACGTACACTGGTACATCTATGGCAGTACCGCTGCTGGTTATGGTGATCTAAAATAAATTCTATCACCTCAAACAGTTGGCTTTCTGGGTAATGCATGATGGTACATGACACGCGATTGCTATTTCTCGATTATGGTGTCTCCTGTCTTGTTAAATAATGAATAATAAGTAGTACCATAGGGGAATAAAGCCTTTCCATTGAGTAAATGAAGTCGACCCTTTAAAATTTTGTGCCCAGTTCTTGAAGCCCCTCCAATGAGGGTTCCATGTGAATTTTCACAAGCTGCCCTATGGATACTTGGAGGCCCACTGCTCTAATGGATAAACTATAGGTTTACATTGCCAGATAATCCCCAAACTCAGAACGTTGGGATTTTGCTTTATGCCAATCTTTAGCACTAAAACACATTAAATATACACATGAATATAAAAAGCTATACTTACGTCTTTGCTTCCCTCATCCTCAAAGCTAAGAATGTATTGAGCGTCACATTTCCCTGGTACTGTGGGTTTCCACACAATCTCCAGCTTCTCCTCAGAGAACGGACCGATGTATACCGAGTTATTCTCACTCACCATCATTCCATCATAGTCAAGGTCACCCACCTCAGAAAGGTCAGCACCACAACTCGACTCTGAAAATAAGGAAATGGTGAGGGAAAGCGTAAAATTGTTAGCTGATAACTAGAAAAATTATAAAGTTATCCAAAACAAAGCCACTAGATGTATTAAAACAAATACAAATGGAATTGGGCCGTGCATATGGCAAGGCCAACAGAGGCTGGCAGTATCTGTACTGACACATGGAACCTCGAAGGTAAAATCGGGTGGACAGCTGATACACTACAACAGTGTGAAAACAAATGAAGGCCAATCCACATACCCTTATCAATGGTTTTAGATGCACCAATACAGCTCTGTGTTATACTAACCTGCGCCCATAGAGCTCTGTGTTATACTAACCTGCGCCCATAGAGCCCTGTGTTTGCTGAGAGTTTCCTTCCTCAGAGGCAGGGCCCAGCGGTCCTGCAGAGGCAGGAGTATGTGGTTTACTCAGTCCGCCCGCTGACCCTGCAGGCAACGCCGGTGATTCCCCCAGCTCACTCGTTGGTGTCTCCATCTAGAGACAGGAAATGAAATGATTACTATTATGACAAAAACGTGGGTTATGGCTGTTGGGAAAGCTGAAAATGGAGGTGAGATCTCTCAGCATGCCATGATAAACTTCAAAGGTGGTGCCAAAGTACAAGCTTCGACCTGTAGTACACCCTCAATAATGTCCTGTCATACACTTACTGGCAAGGGAGGAAAAATCCACATCAAACTCTCCCAATTAGGATTTTAATCGGGCATTGTCTTACCCTGCCAGTAAATGTTGGCGTCCATTAAAAAGTGCAGTGTTTCAGTGACATCAATACGATTTAACACAGGTAAGACTCACGCCTTCACTGTGTATTTTTTGTATATTCTCTAGATCCGGTCCTATAGAGGGGAACAACATAAACTACTCAACAGTTTTGTTAAAATTAAAGTTAGCTTTATGGTCATGTTAGCATTGTATTACGTAAGTAACGCTCAAATCTCCACACTTAACATAATGTAAGCTCTGTAAGATCTGATCAAAGTCACTGTTGGGTAGGGCAGTGTGATTAAGTGGTTTTGAAGAGGTGAGAGTCCTGATTTTCAGTAAGGGGTATAGAATATGTGGAGGTTAGAGCCCTGACTTTCAGTATGGGCTATAGAATATGTGGAGGTTAGGATGTAAATTGTAAATTAATGTCAACAGTGAAAGGAGAGGACAATAATTATACCACGATAATATTCTCTGCTGAATCTTTCATAGAGTTGGCACCAATCTGGAACACATCACTCAATAACCTAACACAAATGCTCAACAGTACGCTATACAATCAATCAAATTTAACTTTTGTAGTAGTGAATGCGCCAACCGCATATATGTTAGATACGGAACAAAAGGTTGGTCAATGTGTGGAGCCAGTAGAAAGGCCGCTTGGAAGATATACATGCATATGTCATTGCGTGCACGGCTTGCTTCATAGAAAGCTTTTTTTCTACTTGTATCTTCTCATAACTGATAGGACTATGTATAGAGATCAGTCTTTATTGCCATGTTGCAGCTGATCAAATTTGCCAGATATGATTTGAGTAACACGCACCTAACACAAACCAATATAATACGGGATAGCTCAGTGATAGAACGCTGGGCTCGCAACCGTGAGAACCTGGGTTCAAATCCTGGTCATGGCAGGCTCCGGTAGTAAGTATGAGCTCCTAACGATAAACCTACATCATACTACTCCAACAAGCCTGAAACTTAGGAGGTCGATAAAATGCAATGATTAAGTGCCCGAGTAGAACAAAAAATATATTATCACTAGTAGTTTACCTGCTGTTCAAATCCGGGGCTTTTGGCAGTGATAATGTGGTGATCCTTCCCGGTGTATTTTCCAAACATGAGTCTCGTACCTAGTGCGCCATGATTGGTCAGTGTGATATGCTTACGCAGGGTTTCACCAATCACGCTGGTCCCGAACTGCACCTCTGTCATATCAACGGATAGCTAAAACAGAGGATGTGAAGCTACCACACAGTTATGAGATTTCAGTTTCTTCATCCTCCTGTAAACACTTCACAGCTTTATTTTGGTCAAACAATGGTTTAATAGACAGCTTATTGGGCTGGTGGAGCCCCGGTTTCATTCCTGGTTAAACCAACAATGGCAATCAAATGTTTTACACTTGGTTTCCGTAGCGACAGTTATTGACTTCCGCTGCCGCTGCCGCTGATTGTCGACTTCAGCTACAAACTCTGCCGAGTTTCTATACAATATCAACAAAACGAGTCAAAATAAATTGGAATCAAAATCATTGGTTATTAGCTATTGGTTCATTTCAGTCAAAATGGTTTATTTCCGTTCATAACCCTAAGTTTCCAGTGTCAGGGTCGTTCTAAAGAAAAATAAGACAACTCCGTGATTGATTCTGAATTACTCGTCCGCGTAGCCGTAGCCATTAGTTGAGCAGAAACTTGTTTAGAGTGGCAGTATCATAGGGGGAGCTTTATTTAGTTAATGCCAATGCAGAAACGGTCCATATGATCAGTGATCAACAGTTAGACCCCTCAACAGACTTACATCACATTTCTTTGTGGTGCATTTGATCGGCAGCCAGAATGGTCCAGTCTGCGACAGAAAGTTGATGTCACCTTCCAGGTCCTCATTTATCATTGGCTTAAATGTTATAACGAGTTCACAGGTCATTCCTGCTGATAGCTGACCCGGTGGGTTGAACCTGCAAGAACAATACGTTGCTTTAGATCATGTTTAAGTCCAAGAGATTTCTCAATGTGCATGGGGGAAATGCAAAACTGGAGAGGCACCTGCTTGTGTTTCACAGCATGTTTTCGTTTTGGTGTTACCCTGGATTCTGACCTGGACTGTTTATTACAAACCCGATGACATTGCGGTCATTAGAGTTCAGGTGTTTTCATCTTCGAACCAAGCATCTTTGAATTGGGCTTTTGCATAAATTGATTCCTTAAGGTGTATTTAAACTAGCCTGGTTATAGGCTGGGCGGGGCTAACCAATCGGGACATCGCATCAGCTGGTTTTCTAGTCAAGATCGGTAAGTCCTATTGAGCTGATAATCGGGCTAGTCTGAATCCACCTTTATTATAGATAGAAAATGTAATCCATTAAG
>Ga0224501_10003454_pt1 | contig 12429 bp, 9 predicted proteins | sample SF_Oct11_sed_USG_4_FD_169105 | JGI IMG/M metagenome (GOLD analysis project Ga0224501, IMG submission 169105) | Sediment microbial communities from San Francisco Bay, California, United States - SF_Oct11_sed_USGS_8_1 | ecosystem: Environmental > Aquatic > Marine > Sediment | place: USA... | reverse complement strand
ACGCGCCGATGTTTGACAAATGCGTTTGCATGTGTATACTAGACTTGTAGTTACACAAGTCTGAATAGAGAAACCGTGCAACAAAAATATAGAAATAGGGTTTCAGAGCGCAATTTTTCACCTCTGTCAACGAGCGTTAGTGCCATTATTGTGCAGTTATAGAGGCCCGAATGCAACAGCCGCTATTTAGGGCTAGGGAAAACCGGCAAAGCACTTCTTATAACCTACGTTTTCTCCAATCTTACGTTCAAATTTGAGTTTTACTCGATGTTATAAGGGGGTGATGATCATTAGGTTACTGCGTTTCAGTAACTAGATCCCATTCTATTTCTATTTGGGCCATTTGGGCCGTAGTTATTCGAGTGACCGATATTCGGTTTGTGAAAAAAGATCGCTCGCTATCGCTGCTATGAATGCGTAGTTGCCTCCCTTTAAGAATGGGGAACACATAACCCCTTTAAAAAACAATCCTGAGTCGGTCGCTCTGGCCACCGCGCTTCGATCTATTCCCCATCAAAAATTTCAAACACTCCCCCGCCTTACTCATTATTTTTCGTGGTGGAGTCAATGACCCAATGGTCATCGTCTTCAGCGAATATCTCTTCGTCAGCTTTTTCTTGAGCGGCAAGGACACTTCTCCTCATGAACTGCAACAGAATGTAGCACTAACGTATCTGCGTTACCTTGACTTTATCACTCTCGTGAGTTTTTGGTTATGGTGCAGGTAGGCATGCTACAAATTCGGCTCCAGGTTAAATGAAACTGACACAACCACAAAGTTGTAGAAAGTGGAGGCTAGTAAGTAGTATTATTGGCATAGTGAATAAGTCATTAAGTGATACTGATAGTCCTGTCCAGGCTAGCTTAAAAGTAAATCTTATTCAAATTCAAACTTGTGTAACTGTAACTCAAGCAATATGAATTTATGATTGTAAACTTTTACTTTAGTTAGCCGAATCAAAATTCTTCCCCATTTTCTTGAACTAGTTGCACTTGCAGTTCCAATTTTTAGTCAGCCAGATCCAAATCCAGTTAGTTAGTGAGTTGCTTAGAGTTAGACGTTAGTAGTTACACTTACATGAGTTACACTTACAAGTGTAACTTACAGACAGTCACTGCTCACTCACTCACCCACACTGCCACAGTCACCGTCAGGCTCAGGGGCAGTCACATTGACATTCACAATCACATGGAGTCGAGCCTCACAGTCACACTCAGACTCACCCACACTCACAGTCACAGCCACTCACTCAGTGAGTCACTCTGAGTCTGACTATTGATCAGTCGACAGGCGTCAGTGATTAGTGAATAGTTATACTTATTATACTATAATAAGTATAACTATTCACTAATCACTGTCGAGTGTCGACTATAGTACCTAACTTAGAAGTTAGTCAGTGACTCACTCAGTCACTGACTAGTGACTAGTGACTGACTCTGAGTCTGACTCTGAGTGAGTGCTTGTTTTGTTTACCTTCATTTGAAGAACATTGGCAGAAAGATTCTTGACTGTGACATCTCGTTTGTTAGTCATTACTGGTGAGGATCAACGGCGAGTTTCACTATGAAGATAAATGTACTAAAACTAAAAGTCTAACAACAGCTCAGTCAGTCTCGTTTGTTGGCTACACTTGTCACTACCTACGCTCGCTACAATCAGACAAAAATAAACCCACGCGTGATGTCGACCTTGGAGTGTGACCCTCCTAGGTCGTTCGAGACGTGAAAAACTTCCTCACAGGAAAGCGCTGGAGCACGCTCAATATGGTTGCGTGGCCGTTACTGGCCCGAACTCCACAAGATGGAGTTGTCGTACACTTGATGATTATACAAATCACATGATCCTGACGTAGTATCCGACTGAGAGGCGAAGATTGAGTCCTAGTCACAAGTCTGGTGACAACTCTGAACCTCACTTACTACTTCTCTCCCCAGTTTACTCGGCTCCGCCTTCACGGAGAACTACTTAGAGTCACCTATACTCCGATTCAGCCATCACAAATGATCGATTCCTAAATGGCTAACGCTCAGAGCAACGCCAACAGTTTCAAAATAGTTCTGTTAGGCGAAGGTTGTGTAGGGAAAACCAGTTTGGTTTTGCGTTACATTGAGGACAAGTTCAATGACAAACATTACACAACACTACAGGTGAGTTATGTCAGTTCAGTTTTAGAATGGTGTATGATGCGCTAGAGTAGATAATCGAAGGGTAGCTCGATGCCGTCCGCAATGAAATGATAACGGCTTAACGCGAATAGTGCAACTGAATTTTGTCTGGATTACAATTAAATTATTAATGAATTATTTAATTATTATTTACAATATACTTAAAGGTTTACTACAATTCACATAATCATTACTGCTCATTACTTTAGCAAAACTCTCGGCTTTGTGGGTCAAAAGCCATCTTAGATCTATTGGTCAGATGACAGAATAAATTCAGCGTGACTCAAGCCACAGTTACAATTTAAAGTACTCACTAGTCACTACTCACGTCACTGGTTGTAAATGCAATTATAGTTAATCACGCTCACAACACAGTTACCCACGCTCTGTTGATTTCAACAACTTAAATTTCCAGTCTTGTTCTACTCAGTTCTCAGCCCAATCAATGAAAGTTTTGTCTCGTTGGTATACAAACAACTGTACCGGTATAGGCGCGATCAGGTTGGCATAAAGGTCCTCGTTGTTATTTTGTAGGCTGCCTTTCAGACAAAACGTCTCAATATAAATGGATCTCGCGTCAGTCTGGCTATCTGGGTAAGTCATTTAGCGTGTAAGAATTTGAGCTGAACTCTACAGCTTAGTATCCTGACCCAAGCTGAACAGCCCAAATTTACAAGCGATTTTCTTGTAGTACCTCTTTTCTCAGATCTTAGCAGTGGCTTTTGTGCAGTAGGCTACCCGTGTTCCCTTGTTTTTCCTCTGATCCTCACAAATCCTCAAAAACGAGCGACCGCTGTTTTATGCATGGACAAAATCTTAACCAAGTTTCACGCCTGTCTGTACAGTCTTACAGTAGTTCGCAACATGTTGTGAAAATACCTTGCCTGACAGTCTCGCGCAAGTTCAATAGTTGAATTTATTACCCCTTTATTGGCTTAGGTCCCATTTTTCGTTGACAGGATACTGCTGGCCAAGAGAGGTTTCATGCTCTCGGACCTATATACTATCGAGATTCCCACGGCGCCATCTTAGTCTATGACATCACAGATGAGGATTCCTTTGAAAAGGTATTTTATGGGTTGTTGCATTGACTCGCGCCGCCATCATTATGAAAGTGATGAACAAAATTAAAGTTCGAACATAGGAACTCATTCGTTTGACCACCAGCAGCAAAAAAGCCGCAACCGTTTTCAACTTTCCCAACTATAGGTTTCATTATATGTAATTTGGGAGAAATTTCACACGAACATCTGATAGTTCGTTTGCATTATTGTGTTAATGACATCAATGTGGGGGCCACTTCTCTTTTACGGGCCCGTAAGAAAGCGCAGCTTTGCAAACTCTCTAATATAAGTCACAAAGACGGATATGACCATGTCTGTTTGACTAAATTTGCAAGATTTTTAGTAAATAGAGCTCTAATGAATGTGATATCAATACAATCCCTTTTCCACATATGGTACGGGTATCAATAGAATGCGAATTTACTGATGAAACTCTTGTTTGACTGACCGCTAGTAGCCGCTACTAAGTGGCTCTATCATTTGGGCCTGGAGCCACTTCCTCTTAGTGACTTATTGGGGAAGTGTTAACAATGTAGTCAATCGTTGTGAGTGAAGGTAATGACGCATTGTAATCCATCAGCCCGTAGCCTATCTCATATATCATTTCAGTCAATTGCCGTGTCAATGGCTAGAGCGCTTAGCTCAAGATCGAACGATCGTGAATTCAAGTCTTAGAAATGCTGACCGCCCGCCGTGAGAATGAACTCCTCACATAATTCTTAGCTCTAAGAAGCTTCAGGCTTATGAGCTCGTATAACCAGGATGACCAAGCCCCCCCTCCCCCGAGCAGATCAACAAATAAATGGTATCGTGAAACTGAACCCCATCTGTGAGCCGCTCTGATGCTCACTCGGCCGAACACTATCACATTTGTTACGGACCTCTTTCTTAATAGCGATAATAGTGGACTGGAAATCATAGCGGCCACTAACATTTCGCATTGATATAGTGGAGTTTATATGAGTGGTAACCTTTCGGTTGCAGCTTATAAACCGCTCAAAGTGGCCGTCACATGGGCTGCATGTATAAACACCCCAGTGTCGTCGCCTTCTGTACCGCTGCCGCACTGCCGTAGTGTAAACTCGCTATGATGATATACCTTCATAGTGTAACCGCGCGGTGTGAAGAAGTGTGCTTTGGCTCGTGCGGATTGGGAATCATCCGTTACATTGGTGTGTTTTGGACTTATTGAGGGGGTTTTTCACTGTTGACTGGCGGGCTGTACCTTGTTGTGCTAGTCCGCGGGCCTCATTTGCCTTATTTATCTCTTTGGTCGGCAGGCAAAAACATGGGTAAAGGAATTAAAACGAATGTTGGGAAGTACGGTTCAGCTGTGCATTGTCGGTAACAAAATAGATATGGAGAAGGATAGACACGTCGAAGCTAACGCCGCTGAACAGTAAGTGAGATCGGAGTCATTATGCACTAAAGAGCTCTAAGTGGGACTGTCCAGCAGACGGCTACTACCCTCCATCCTTGTTGAGCTCTGAATGAGACTGGTCAATGGCTACTTCAGCCCTTCTGCCCTCTCTAAGTGAGATTGACCACCTGACTAGCGGAGCCTTCCACCTCATAGAGGACTCTGCCCGGCCAGCTGACTTATAGACCCCCTTACCTATTAAAGGGCTATTGAGGCTGATCAGCTGATCACCAGCACAAGCTAATTGACTGGATTTTGCTTCAGTGTATACTTTAGTATTATTAATCCCTTTGTGGGTCATGTCATGGGGTTTGCTTGCTTCCTGGTTAACAGGGTGCCCTTCTTGCCACCATCATTGGCTTTTCTGGGATTCAAGTTCGCAAAAGATTGTGCATAAATTGCAACCATTAAGCCATAGCTGGCCCCTAGTTGACTGAACGAGTCGTTCGTTTAGTTGACTGAACGAGTCGTTGGTTTAGTTGACTAAATGACTAACTGACCATTTCACGGTAGCGTCCCTATCTCAAGAGTTGTGTTTATCATGGAATTCAGAGAATTGAGAAATGTAGTATGCGGTAACATTTGGTTAATCTCTTATCTGCCCACTATCTTTATACGCTGGTACTTATCCATCAGCGCTGTACCTGTCAGGGCTGCCTCGACAGTTTTAAAAATTGATAACGGTGTCAGGATTCGTCCGTCTTGAGACAAGAAAATGTCTAGTTCGTCTTGAGACAAGAAAATGTCTAGTCCCCATTTTCTCACCACCAGCCAGTATTACTTAAATTGGTTTTACTGTGGGAATGTTGAGAGGCTAGAAGCAAGGAAACAGGGGAATGTTCCCTCAAAATTTCATGGTGCTTTCTGCAATTCAGACAAGCTTCCACAACCACCAATGGACATGGTTTGCACTATGGCTACTTGAATACATGAACAAGAAAACAATTATCGCTGTGACGTAAAAATGGGAGTCGCGGTGTAAGCAGTGGTGTTTTTTTCACCGGAGAAACTGTTAATTGTATCATTGTTTTGCTGCTTTTGTAAGGGGCCTGCAGGATAGTCCATGGTTTGCCCTTCCAATCCTTTCACTCCATTGTGTTAGCTTGGCTTCGGCTCACCATAACACAATTAATGGTGGTCCCAATAGGTAGACTAGGGTCAAGAGCCACCTCTCCTTTCTCAAGACGAGAACCTGTGTTTTCAGCCCGAATTGGTTGAGCTGACTAACCCCCAACCTGAGGAAGACAACCGGAAACACGTCAGTACCATGTTTTACCAGCATGACAATGACAGTTATGGGAAACTGAAAGTTAACATTATTATCATTCACTCATGACTCCTGTCCTTTTTAGGTACGCTACCTCTGTAGGAGCCAAGCACTATCATACATCCGCGAAACTCAACAAGGGTGTGGAGGAGCTGTTTGTAGACTTAACTAAAAGTAAGTGCTGTTCCTCAGCTGGTTAGACATTTGTCCACGTATGTGTCCATGGGATTTGCTTACTCTTGACAAGCTATCAAAAAATCGAACAATGTTGATATCTTATGTTGGAGACAGGCTTAGTGAATACCCACTGAAAAGTGAGTGATTTCATGCATTAAATATAGTACCACTGAGCCATCGACTTGTTCCAAAGATGGTCAATTCCTGTACAGGAGGTAACTCTTTGGGTGGGTCCCCTCTATTTAACATTGTGATCAAATCAGGGACCCCTGTTTCTAGGCTCTGTGTGCTATCCACTAAGCCACCAGTTCAAATCAACTTTCAACTCAATTTGAAAAGGTAAACCATGTTTTCCTGTTCCGTAAACCACAATTATTCCCTCTGTTGGCTTAAGAGTTTTAGGATGTAGTAAAGACCGACAGTAATGTTTGAGTTTCAAATTGATGAGGATTACTTAGCGAGTTAGCTTTTGCCATAATCCCTTTAAAATGTTGCTGGTCGCAGCCAAACCCGCAGTCAACTGTAGTATCGGTATTCCGGATTTCTGGGATGGCATGTATTGCTAAAACGCCAAGTGCAACTCGAGGATATATGTATTGTGATTTCCTGTAGTAACCTCTACGCATTTATCCACATCCAGGTTTTCATTTATATTGTAAGTGAACCACAGGTTGATCATACTGTGCGTCAGTCAGGGTTTGGTCATAGGGAAACTTCCAAATTACCACTCCGCGGAAAACCGAGAGATTTTCAGCCACCTAAACAAAATGTGAGGTATCAGCGAGTGTGATAGCGGAAAAGCTCTATGATTAGGCTGGGCTTGCAACAACATGTAGCTGGGTTTGAATCCCGGTTATGACTCCTGTTCCGTGTATCAGGATAGCTCAGTCAGAAGAAGCACGGAATTACTTTCTACGGATGTTGCGTTTATTTGTTTTTTTCCATGAACCTCTAGCAAGCCTCTCGCTTCAATTTGTAAGCGTGGATTTGGAACACCATCTGCAGTATAAATAATGGAGGTCTTAATCCGCGGATAAGGGTAAAGATATTTCATGATTGTTAAGAGATCCACCTCTACCTTCTTGAGAAGAGTTGTCAGGCTTTGGCGGCTGGTGCGTGAACAAATGGTACAGGTTGACTGATCCCCAACCAGGAACTCACGGAAGACAGCGGGAAATCACCTTGGTATCACCCCACAAAATCATCAGAACCCGTTCTCGACAGTTCACTTCACCGACTCACCGTCACCACATCTGTTTATTTGGATAACCCGTCCATTCTCCGTGCCATTTCTCTGTTTGCAGGAATGTTGGAGAAGAGACAGCTAAACGGAGATAGCAATGGTTTGGATAAGACATCTGGTCGCAAAAGTATAGTGGTGGCGGATGACTCTGCCCCGCAAGCCAAAAAGGGAGGCTGCTGCTGATTACACTTTGTCACTTCCAGTTATTTACTGCAATACTGTTACCACAGAGGCTATCTGCAGCTGGATATATAGATTAAAAGTAACTTCCTCTGGTCAGTATTGTCGACCGTATTAAGCTTTTGTTCTGCAGATTATCACCGCCATTGCACCCTTCTGCTGGTTATACTTGACTTTGGCAGGGGTTATTTTGCAGTCTGTTGTTGAAATAGGCCGTGCAGTTTCAATGCATGCCAGATGAAACCCTTTTTGCCAACCCGCTGTGCTAATATGGCAGAAAATGATATCTGTCCGCGTGATAATTTATTCTTATTTACATTGTGACGCTGGCAAAAGGTATTTTTCCATGCAATAAATTCTTTATATACACATAAAAATAGAAACTTAGCGATCTGATCATTTGACGACTATCCATAAAGGTAATTGGTATCCGTCGCAGCGGGAGACGTCAGCACATCTTCTAGTCAAGCTGAGTGGAGGCTGACCATGCGTGGGTTTCCAACTTGGAATATTCTCCCCCACTGCTTCTATACCTTGAGGTAGAGAAGTAATGTACTGGTTTATAATCATTGAGTCACTTTGCAAATTCGCGCCCACAGTAAACATGTATGCCTGCCTGTAGGCTATCATAGAGCAAACTCATAGAGCAAACGTAAGCTGAAAATGATGCTTATTTCAGGTCAATGTACAATGTGAGCCAATTATTATAGAGCGGAAATACAACCATGTCTAGTCCAAATGCTTGGATTGTGTCAACTCATTTTTTAACCCAATCGGTCAGATCAACCAATTCGGTGCCATTCAGAATCTTATACCAGCTGTAACCGAATGGATCCGCCACAGATTTCTATTGCAGATGTTCCTTGAGCTATATAACGGGCTGCATCTACAAAATTGATGTTCTCAAAAAGCTTTAAACTTGTCTGTGATTCCATTGCTAGCAATGTCATTGTTGCATGCCGCTATGCCATTCCTCTGTTTGACGTCATTGTTGAATATGAATGGGTTAGTAGCTCCATTGGTTGTGAGTACACATGGCTCTTCTACTGGTTAGTTTCATCATCTTTGCTGCTGTATCTTCTACTAAACGCTCGTGGAAATCTTCGGAAGTAGGATGTGAGTGTATCCGCGATTCCTTTACGCTTCATACCGGAACTTTTAACCTCCACCGTTTTGTCATAATCCAGTTCATCGATTGACTGACTATCCTCTGAGCTCATTCTTCCATCAAAACTTACTGAGAATGCAGCATGCTTATGCACCTGGCCAAGATTAGGCGCTCTTTTATTGGGAGCTGGGAGGATTGTTTCTTCTCCTTTTGGTGGCGTCAGTGGCTTATCATGAATCTCTACAGTCCAGCTGAGTGGGGGAGGAGGCAGCTCCTCTTCACTCACAGGTGATGATAAAGTGATTGAAGGAATATTATTCTTACGTCCCTGGTTAAGATAAGTAGTCTCCAGTGAATATTTGGTGGTTGAGTTGTCCCCTTTTCGCTAAAATGGAAAAAAATAACAAACTATATTACGTGTCATAAGCTGGTATCTCCTGCCTCTTTAGGTGGCTAGTAAAACTGTTCACACTCACAAAGGGCGCCAGTCATGGCGCAAATTCTGTTTTTAATTCTACTCGGCACTTGGTCCTCCTAAGCCTGAGGCTTGTTGGACCGGTAGTAGCGAGATAATTGCGAGGAACTCATTTTCACTACAGTGACCCATCATGATATGGATTGAAACCCTGGGTCTTCTGATTGCAGCCTCTTGGGCACATGTATACACCGATGTGTGTCTTAAGAATCTTACAAAAGTGATAAAAAACAAAGCTCAGAAAGTGAACAAGAGAGAAATTGTGAAAGCAGAGGCCTGATGTCAGGACATCAGACAACGCGGAAGCAATTAAGTTGACTCGCTATAAGCATAAAAATAATACACCAGCATAAAACAGCTCTACTGGAAAAGATATAGGACAAAGATGAGCACGGTTAAACCCACCACCATAGAATTAATGTGACCCTTTAAACAATGGAGACCTTGCGCATGATAAAATGACTCCATAACAACTGCCATTATGAGGGCTCTGAGGTCATGTGACCACAAAAGTTGTCTGTTTTGTGGTGAGTCGTCAAAATCTTACGAGGAAGGGCTTGCGCTGCTACAATTTGTAATTAGACCCATCTGTTGCCTCTTTTCACCGTTCCCACGGATCACATGTGATGTCTATCAATTCATCTACCACCCAAATGTGTTTATTGCTCAAGAACACCTCTGCATGGATTAACTGCCAAATAGAGCTTAGTACGAGCCTTTATGATGGCTCATTCATGTTTCAAGCGGGGTAAAACAACTCTCGACTCCCATTACAAAACCACTACAGTAACCCAAATGCCATAACCGAAGACGTTGCGAAGTCGTTGTCTCCTGCGCAAGGTATCTATTATGATACAAGGGTAGGTTCAGGTTAAGTTTACCTACCTCAGGCTCATAACATGACTCCTAGCAATAAAATTATTAAAATTTATAAAACAGAAATAAAATGCCATAAAAGCCTGCCACCAGTTGACCATTGATGGGAATTGAGTGGCAATCAGTCCGCGGTTATAAAGCTCACCCCATACTTCATCAAAACGGCACAGTTTTATTGGACTTTGTAAATTCTGTAATAAAGGTAGACAAAACCGAAGATTGGATGTACCTATTGCGGTGAAATGTGTACCATTTTAATGTGAAAGCAAGACAAATTGTAAGATTTTTTTTTGTAAGTTTTTAATTTTCTATCCATATATTCATGTCAATGCGGCTCATCTGGGTGAGGCTCTTCAGGAGAATGATGAAAGGTTGTGAAAATCTCAATCCCATGTTCTAGAAACTCTAGGCCTATATGCTCAATGGCAGAAGTCAATAGGTCCAAAAGGCTCTAGTGTCACTGCGGTCTCATCATAGTTATTCCAGTCCTGCTACAGACAATTTGTATAAGCAAATGGTTGACTGACTCCCAACTCCCAGGACCAACCGTTCATGCCGTCTTGCAGCTCGGGCTTTACACTGAACCAGCGTAAAGCTTGCCCTGGACATAATCAGCTTCGAATATGCCAACTCTACCCAGGAAGTGGCTTTCTCGCAAGGGATAGTCGGAATATAAATGACCAGGCCTTAGCCCATGCCGCTACAGATGGAAATACTGGATGTAAGCTAGGTAGGTTACCTGTGATTGGTCAAGTGTCAGAGCAGACTCAACAGTGGCTAGGGGTATCGCTCCTCGTACATCCATGAGACTTCTGTATACTCCATCAGCTAGCTGTTCTGGAGTTTCTCTGTCTATAAGGAAAACACATGACTGAAGTGAGATGGTTTAGTCGATGGTGTGCCGGAGTTAGGACCAGAGGTCTGAATTTTTCTACTCGTATGTATGGTGTACTCTTTGGCAGTTATGATGAAGCTGTGGGACTAGGTACTCGTCTTTTCACCAGCTACAGCTTAGCTTGGAGCACCACCTCATAGTGAAGCATGTTTTTGTACCCTCTTGAACCAGGATTAATGCGAGGAGCTCACACTCACATCAGGAGCTCGCCGTGACCGGGATGTGAACCCACCTATCCCAGAGGAGCTGTCTATGGCCCTTTATCCGTCTTATCCGCTTTAGAGCACAGCATCGATCAAGAGGAAGTACACCCAGATTTGTCTGTGAGGCACCTGGGTGCAAACAGAAAGTTTCCCAATGGTTGGCATGCAACTGCTGAATGAAGGACCCAGTAGGCCAATGACTATTCTACTTCTGACAGTTTTCAATGTTAGGGAGAATATGGTGTTTACCAGTTCACGGTCAACTTTGGTCCCAAGAACAAAATTACTTCTCTGGTATGCAATGGAAAAGCAAGACATTTTAAATGGCATTGCCTCTATTAAATATAAGTTTACTCTGAGTTCAGAGTTGGTGATATTAGGTGCACTCGCGTGCTTGGCTTTTTATGAAATCAAGAAATCTGCTAAATTGGTCAAGAGCGCGATCGAGAAGCGCAATCCAAAAAAGCATCGTTTACTTTCGGTTGCGATCTGCGACTGAAAACACGTGAGCAGAATTCCGCGACCGAAAGTAGGTGCTAGCCTAAAAGTTTAGGCAACTGTCAAGGTTACCGCAAATAGGCTTGATTACTACGGTGCGATAAGGAATCGTGAACGATTGTTCAGCTCTAACCGATGAGTTAAAGTTGGGAGAGGACAACTCTAATCAGATCAAAACCCATCCGAAACTCAACCAGTGACATATGTCACTGACTCAACTGTGCTTCCTCATCGCGACTGTGTGTTCACGCACTCGCGACCGAAATCTTTTCAAAAATTTCGGTCTTGAGCACGCAGATGCACCTATTTTGCATGGTCACTCTACCTAGCTATTGATGACGTAGTATCGTGTTCTTGCTGCCCCTCAGATCTGATTCGGAAAAAAAGAGATAAAACTTTACCTGGTCTAGCTAAATTCTCCATGCTTTTCACTAGTTCAGCAATGGCTTGTGTTGACAGGTGTTCATACTACAATGTTAAGAAAATTAAGCAAGAAAATATCATGTATTTATTCATCCAGATCACTTCCATAGTCAATGATCATGTGGGGACGTGACTGTTAGAAAGCCAACTTGTACTGGCAACAGCGTAATCAAAGCTAGGTACGACCCCTCCTGCTTATCCCGTTCATTTTTCTTGGCTCCAGTAAAAACTGAGGGTGCATTTGAAAAACCTCCTAAACTACCGCAATGTATATAATGTAATACCTGATTATAATACAATAAAACGGTCTTTAATTTTAATTATTCTAAAATTCCAGCTGTTGTACTGAATAAGGGAGATATGCATGAAGCCTTCTCACCTTGTAGGAGCTCATAGATGTGAGATCACCCATACTATGAACATACTCAGCCAAT
>Ga0224501_10003452_pt1 | contig 12431 bp, 9 predicted proteins | sample SF_Oct11_sed_USG_4_FD_169105 | JGI IMG/M metagenome (GOLD analysis project Ga0224501, IMG submission 169105) | Sediment microbial communities from San Francisco Bay, California, United States - SF_Oct11_sed_USGS_8_1 | ecosystem: Environmental > Aquatic > Marine > Sediment | place: USA... | reverse complement strand
GAGAGCTCGAGCTGAACCAATAAGATATCTGTTTGCCCTCGCTGGCAAAAAATATGAGGACAAGCGGATCTCAATGGAGGATTGGCCAGAGATAAAACAGAGTACGTATGTCCAAGTTCACGGTGTGCCCAAAGACAATGCCGTCCTATATCTGTACCATTGAATACTCATAGTGACTTACCCATAGTGACTACCCATATGGGGAAACACAGCCACACAGTGCCATGTGCATGCGCGACCATTTTCTACTTTAAAGGGGTTATGACACGGTCGATTGTCGACGCACTTTTGGAGTTGTGTTCCCCACTCTTCATTGCAGCGATAGCGAGTGGTCTTTTTCCACAGACCGAATACCGGTCACTCGAATAACTGCGGCCCAAATGGCCCAAATAGAAATAAAATGGGATTTAATTACTAAAACTTAGTAACCTAGTGATCTTCACCCCCTTATAACATCGAGTAGAACTTAAATTTGAACGTAAGATTGGAGAACTTAAGTTCTAAGAAGTGCTTTGCCGGTTTTCCCTAGCCCTAAATAGAGGCCGTTGCATTCGGGCCTCTATAATTGCGCAATAATGGCACTAACACTCGTTGACAGAGGTGAAAACTGCGTTCTGAAACCCTATTTCTATATTTTCGTTGCACGATTTCTCTATTCAGACGTCTGTAACTATACAAGTCTAGTATACACATGCAAACGCATTTGTCAAACAGCAAAACACTAACAGCTCTGTGTTAATTTCCTATCTCGGGGCCAATTCTGGTGCCTCGGCGGTCTGAAAAGTATGTCGTTGAGGGCTCTAAGTATGCGCATTGAATAGGGCTATATCTAAGCTTTCATTTGAACTGGGTATTGGGCCCATTTGTCCATGGTAGGCTTCAGAATCTACAAACAAGTGAAGTCACTTTCGCCCATGTCATAACCCCTTTAACTTCACTCAAACTATGACTATTGCTACCAGTGACCAATAGATATGTGTTCTAATATGACTGCTAACTTCCTTTCAGCTCTACCGATGGGTCAAATTCCTATGCTAGAGCACGACGGGAGAACTTTGTATCAGGCCACAGCTATTGCCAGCTACCTAGCTCGACATTTCGGTAAGACATGAAAACACACATGCAGCAAACACAACAAGTTTCTAGGTTATTCTATTACGCAGCGTACAAATCGCCACTTTATTCGAAGAACCACTGCCGCTCTGTGAACTTCCATGAACACCAAGTCTTGATGCCTTCAGTTTTCAGTATAGTCTTTCACCCACCAATAGAATGTACACATAGCGCATGAAAACTTGCAGGTTTGGCTGGTAAGGATGCCTATGAGGGAGCAGTGTGCGATATGATACACTCGGCTATGAATAATGATGTCATCACAGCGGCTCAGAAAGTGCGATTTTCTACTGAGGATGGAAAGGTAAGCGGATATCTCTGAACAGAATAAATGAGCGAACATTAGAAGAAATTGATTCGGAGTCCTACTGAGATTAAAATTTCATTTACATAGATATACCATTGTAATATAAATGTTTGGTCACAGTCTAACTGTCACTATATTATCTGTAGGCAGCGGCGGTTGAGAACCTTGAAAGGACTGTGACGGGCTTCTCCAAACTCATCACCGAATATCAGAAGGGAAAGTTTATACTGGGAGATAATGTGAGTATGGGTAATTCATGATAGAGCTATCGTCTATGTATATGGTGACAGTATATTTGGATAAGCTTGAACGCTACATCATGCCATCACCCATAAGTTTAAAGCGTTGAAAATTCAATTGGGAGTACTCAGCGTTCAGAACAACACAGTGCTCTATTGAGGTGTGATAAGAGAGTTTGCTTCATTTAAACAAGTCAATATAAAATGAAACAGAAAACTTTGACAGTTCAGTTAGTGTTTTTCGTATTCTAAAGCAGGAATTTTGCCTATCAGACTGGAGAAAGAGCCTCCCTTACAGAAACTGAACGAATTTCTGCCCATAAATATTCACAAAAAGATTCCAGCAAATGAAGGAGCGCTAGCTAAAACTAATGGAGATACCGCATGTCTTTCCAATCTATCTCATTGTATATGGCAATTAGCTCACCATTCGCTAAACGTGTTTTACAGATCAACCTGGCAGATTTAGCAGTAACGCATATTACGGACCTGCTGGATTTCGTGCAGCCAGGGTTAACAGACAACCATCCAAACCTAACAGCTCTCCGGAAAGCTGTTAAAGAAAATCCAAAAATAGCGCAATGGATACAGGATCGTCCTGAGAACACCATGTAAATAGGACCTCTGTATCTACCATGACAAGTCAATCTAGTTCTGTTATCCTGCGTGTAATATCATTATGCTTTGAGCCATACCAATTTCCGGTTTTCAATTGTTTTGTTGAGTTTGTGTTAACAATAAAAGATTTGGACAACAAAAAAAGGTTGAATGGTGTAAAACCGAGTAGTCGGATACCCATACGAGATAGAAGTGAGCAAACATATGGTAAAATACAGATCAGAGTGCTTGCATGGCTCGACATAGCCTAAGACTAGTAGCAGCTGTCACTGTGCAGACACTGGACATTCCTGTGATTATTTTCTGGCATTCGAATTGGTTTCAGACGCATTTTCAGTACAACGTTGTGAAAGTTTGCCTGAGAAGTGCTTTTTTACGAACCATGTACTTCGACTGTCTGAAAATATGTTCAATCACGTGAATAAACGTCTGAAAGTGGGCGCTGGCGTGTGAGCACAAAAAATGTCAAGGTTATCTATTGGTAGCTTAGTTATTGTGTTGAAACTTTGTATGATGGGCAAACATGTAGCTCCGGGACAATTTCAATGCGTTTGAAAATCCTCTCGAACTCATTGCGTTCTTACTCCATGTGATCACATCAAAAATTTCTTAATTGACGCTAACACACCGATGGACACGAGGACCATAAATTTCCAAACGACACAACTACACCTTGAACTGTGCAAGTAAACTGAGTCTCTTAGGCCCCTTTAAATTTAGACCCCCTACAACTACCAAAAAATGGGCTCTCAAGGCCACATTTTGGAAACGGCTAAGCTGTCCACTCGTGTGGACTGGGCTTGTCATATCTTGGTAAAAAATTTTTGTATTTGCCGATCTTTTGTTGCTGACTAGAAATACTAGATCTACCAAGGCGAAGTACCCCGAGGCAAACAGTAAGCCCCGGAGTAGATGTAGAGAGCTCAAGAACAGCTGGTGGCTTGCAGAAGCTGCCAAGCTACAGGCCCTAGCTGACACCAATGACATGAAGGGTTTCTACTACAGTAAGTAAGCAGTCTGGGGTCCAACTATGAATAATTCTGATCAAGTACTCGCAAGCGAAAACTCCAATCTCCTCACTGACAAAGGCGAGCTTTTCAACCGTTGGACTAAGCACTTCTAAACACTTGTACACGAAATACCAGACATCGATAGATGAGCCATATAATTCTCCTACACTATTGTGTTTGTATTGACAATAAAAGCTTTAAACAACAAAAGTACTCTGTCAGCTGATGGTGAATGGAGCTGCGCTCAACTCAAGCTAGAGGAAACAGAAGTGGCCCGTATAGAGTACCAGCACTGGAGTTACTCCAGGGCACCCCCATTTTGCTTGGTGCAATAATGAAACAGAGTCATAAGAAAAAGGTATTTTGCATTTTTCTACACCCATGACCACCATTTTCATAATCACCACTGCCTCAGATTCCCATCATCAGGAAAAATCAGGCATCTAGCTGAGATAAAATACGCATTGTCATTGCATGTCATGCCACTAGTGGTGCACACATGACAGCAGTACGAAAACTGAGGGTTTAGAGTGATACAGGATGGTTTTATGATTGATGTATGTGTAGGTGTAAGTAGGTGTGATGGTATCTACCGGCAGATTGATGAAGAGAGGAGACCCCGTTTCCACTATGATGACGCGACTCAAGTATTTCGGCAGGTACTTCGTCACAGAGGCATCCAACTCTACAAATCACATGTGAGTGAGGACTCAATAAGCAGCGTCAGAAAATCCCAGAGAACTCTTAAGGAAAAAGATCATGTTGTTTTACATGAATGGCTTGTTTTTAGGATGGCCCATGGTTTAGCCCATACATAAAGGTGATACCCTGCAGATAGATTCATGTAGATAATTCAGTCATATACTATGGCTTGTATGACTAAACTGAATCTAAACTCCAGCTAGTCCACTGTTACCATAGATTATTCCATTTGTTTATTGAATTGCCAATTCTGCCTCCTTCCACTCTAGCCTTCAAAATCTCGATTTGATTCGAATCAAGAGGAGGCTTGGTTATCATGATATACCATCTTCTCTATGTGGCCAGTCATACACGGCCTTTACAGTCTTTACCGATGACCCGGCTCAAGTTATTTCTCCCAATAGACAGACTGCAGATACCTTTTTTACAGATGTGCACTATCTCTTCACCGAAGGGCCGTTCATTTCCAGAGGTGATGTACTGCCAATCAGAAACGTTCGCAAAACTGTAGAGCCTTAGCTGCTTATCTTGCTCGCCAACACCCTGCAATATAGCCTGTTGATTTAGAATTCAACCTTGTGAACTCAGTAACAACTTTAAACTTTATAATGGCAAGAATGTATCTCTTTTATCATAGGTCTGTGAAGAGAACGTGTTTACCCAGACGTGTAAATGCTGTACATATACTCCATTAATGACTACACACAACATATGTTGACGCACAGACAGACGTGTTCTCTCACTCACTCACACACGCACACGCACACGCACACGCACACACACACACACACACACATGTGATTTACACACATCAGCACAGATGGAGGCAGACTTACATCTCGACGAGGCTCACCAGACTTCCAGTTAATTATCCCGCCTGTGTCTCCCTCATCCACCCATCGCCAGGTTGTAAAATCCTGAGAATATAAACCCCCAAGATATCAAACTGCTGCCTACCACTGTGTCTGATGCCATCAAGGCCATCGAATCAACTGGAGGACAGTCTAATGGTGCATGCGAAGGACGTCCCATTTGTGGTTTGGAACAGGTCTCCTCTGTTAAATACCAAGATGTAAATTATGGTTTAGGCTACAGGCAAGCTTAAACGCTTTGTATTTCTCTGTATTCACTGGAAACGCCATCAAATGGTCTCGTTTCAATCTTCTTCAAATTGTTTTTTAAATTGACTATAGCATCATAGCATTCCAACCTTATCAGACAGTCTCTAATGACCCAGCCCATCCCTACTAAATACAGCATGACTAAATACAGCATGACTAAATACAGCATTACTAAATACAGCATTACTAAATACAGCATTACTAAATACAGCATTACTAAATACAGCATTACGGACCCTCATTGAGCACCATAGATAAATTGGAAAATCTAAATTGAGTACAAGTCACGTGACTCAATGATACTATTGGACTCGACGATTGTTCCTACTGAGGCTGCCATATTGTTCCCTGAGCAATCCTAAAATGCACTGTTCAATTGAACACTACAATGTGGCCCCTCATATTGCACTGTCCTACAGGCCCTCATAGAGCGCTGTCCTACAGGCCCTTATAGAGCACTGCAGTACAGCCCTTCATTGGGCGCTGCCTTACAGGCCCTCATAGAGCGCTGTCCTACAGGCCCTTATAGAGCACTGCAGTACAGCCCTTCATTGGGCGCTGCCTTACAGGCCCTCATAGAGCGCTGCCTTACAGGCCCTCATAGAGCGCTGCCTTACAGGCCCTCATAGAGCGCTGCCTTACAGGCCCTCATAGAGCGCTGTCCAAGGCTGCTTTTGTACAAGATCCGCATTTCAGGTAGGATTTCAGGCGAGATTCCCAGGGCCAGTCCGTTTCAACAAAAAATCGTTATTCACTTATTGGCTGATTGAGTAGAGAAATTAGGTGGTAGGTAGTCAAATGGCCCAAATTTGTCAACCACTGTGATCAGCACTAATCGGGAATCATTTTGCTTACCAAATAGTTCACACTGTTCACCAAGCACGCAGTAGAATTTAGTCGCTCACTCAATGCCATTTACAGTTACTAGCTGTACGGTAGTTTTGGCACGAGCACGGAACAAAATCCTATGGCAGAATTATTCTAAAAGGGATTCTCACTGTGTAAGGTCTTAAATGAGGGTTCCTTCTCCACAGCCCTCAGTTTCGGGCAAGATGGCTCATCCAAAACCTTCCTTGTACATGTAAAAGTGGCTTGAGAGCCTCTCGTTGGGCACTGTCTTAGAGCCTCTCGTTGGGCACTGTCTTAGAGCCTCTCATTGGGCACTTTCTTAGAACCTCTCATTGGGCACTGTCTTAGAACCTTTCATTGGGCACTGTCTTAGAGCCTCTCATTGGCATCAGTGAGCGCTGTCCTACCTCTAAGTTAGACAGCCCAAGCCAGACGGATTGATCTCCTTGCGTCACGAGTTTCGTTTGGATAAAGGCCAACTCATCTTTATCCCTCACAGATAGCAGATCAGCATCAACGGCCCAACAAGTCCGCCGCGAGTTGGTCCACGTCTTTGCTGAAAACAAAATCATATCGCTTGACTTGAACGGTATAAAGATTCGGAGTATTTTCTCCTCATCTTCAAGAAGAACGCATTCACATCATATTACTAACCAGTAATCGCCAGGGCTCTTATATTACTAACCAGGGCTCTATTACTAGCCAGGGCTCTATTACTAACCAGGGCTCTTGAAATAACAGTAATCGCCATCTTTCGTTTTCCTTATTTGCCATGAATTTCCGCAACCCGGAGCTACAAAGGTAAATGAAATAAATGCAGATATTGGTATCTTCTAATGCCAACCCTACTGTCAATGGAAAACAAAATGAAAACAAACGTTGCATGCTGAATGTTGAATGTATTAGCTGAATGAGTGGTGTTGGTGCCCGAGTCCGTCGTCAGTTATTCCGACTATACCATAGCAACGAAGTTGCAGACTGGGCAGGGTTGGCATACCCAGAGCCAGCTCCACTCTTCCGGAGCACCAGCTGATTTAGTGTGAAGCACCAGCTACAAGACTAAATGGATGGTCCAGGGAGGTTAGGGGTCAGTCAGCCTAAGCCATTTGTTTACACATCACCCGCCGAAATTGGGCTGCTCTCAAGGAGAAGGGAGAGGTGGATCTTGAACAATCGCGGAGTGATCTTGACCCTAATTATCCACTGGTTGGAACCTCCATTATTTTTTACTGTAGTGTCCCAAAGCCACGCTAGCAATGTGGAGTGAGAGGTTTGCTAAAGGCTCATACCAAAAAGGCTCGAACCAGCAGTCCTTGGATATTGCATCTTTTAACCAAATGAGCTCTTTTGCCCCCCCCTTAGCTGAATGGGAAGGCCTAACCTAATACACATAAAATGACTAAAATCTTGCTTGGTAGCAGTTAACATTGACCACACAAGCAACATAGGACAGCAACAGGCACAGTCCACTGAGACAGAAGTACGGCGGAGGTACATACCACAGTGTAATTAACTTATGTCTTTTCCTCCTATAGGATATGGCCAACCCTCACAGGCCAAGACCCAGTTACGTCGTACGAACTTACACAATGTGCAGGCCATGTTATCTGGTATATTCCACCGCCCATGTGAGCAATCAGAGTAAATAAGATATCGGTCTTCCTTTTTTTCAGCGTGGGCATACTCATGACCGACATCACATACAAACAACTGCTGGACTTTATCATTGTCCAAATCAATCTTGCTGTAGAGAACTTTGCTGTTCGGTGGGTGACCAACCATATGTGAAAGACAGCGAGAAAACGCTCCTGCGACGAATAAAGAACGACTTGGAAATCTGCAGGTATCTATTTAGAAATAAGAATTGGGCGGCCAGTAGAGCCGACGTATGACAAACAAATCTTACGTCTTTATCACGGAACCATTAGACCTATTCAAAATCAGGCATCTCAATTACATTTCTTGCTAAAGTGAAGAAAGCACAAGACAGCACAAGTGGCACACATGAGCCATGATAAACTGTGGTTGAGCTACTCTGAGTCAGACTCAGGCCGGGTGAATCAATCCAATTTCAATAGTCAGTGAATCAGTGATGTGAGTGTGGCCTGACTGCGTGGTTGCCGTGTGTATTTGACTATTGCCTTTCTCATTCATTGTGCGTGAGTGTGACTGGGAGTGTGACTGTGACTGACTGAGTGTGATTGAATGAAACAAATAAATAATTATGAATGATTGTCATTGTGATTGTGATTGTAGAAACAAAATCATCCCACCCTACTTTGAAAATGTACCAGTAAATGCCCGTAGTGACATACCCTCGCTTCCATTAAAAAGATTCATGAAACAAAGGAGAAATAAAACTAAAAGCGAGACGCTCGAAAACATCGTGTCACCAATGTCCTTTATCGTTATGTCACTGGTGTATCTCTGTTTCCAGCTTTAAAAATGCAGCGGCTGAAGGAACGCAACGCTCCGACGGGGATATTTAAACAAGCGCGGTTTCTGCGTATGGAAGCCGATCTATCCAATCGGGAAGCGTCATAAACTACTACGACTTGCGGTCCATACCAATCGTCGACGTCTTGCGTAGCCAGGTTGCCTGGCTCTTCGGGCAGGGGGTAGTGAGCTAGCGAGGCAATTTCACGTGGGCAGTATACTGCTTCGCCCGCCCGAAGAGTCAGGTAATCTTCGCGGCTAAGTGTTCGCGGAGTTGTCTTCTCTTCTTCAAGTGGGCTACACCACGGACAAACTGATGTTTTTGGTTGGAAGAAACGAACAGTTGATAGCAATAAATACTGATGCCAGTTTATTTCGCCCAATTCTGGTGATACCTTTTTGTAATTCAGCTGAAATCGTAGCTCAGCTCGGTACCAACAATTTTCCTGATAGCAAATGGTCTACGCTGGCAGTACGGCACCATTATTGGCACAGCTCGCCTAAACAAAAACTTTGATTGCCGCAGCTCGGCTATCGACATAGCCCAGCAGGGGTAGTGAGAAACTATGTAACCCATACACTATTCCCCAGTACCCCGTACTCTAGAAACCCGGTACCCCATACCCTCGAAACCATGTACCATGTACCCCAAACTCAAAACCATGTAGCCAGTACCTTAGATACCATGTACTCCCATCAGAAATGTGACAAAAAGTGGAATGACCCGAATAACAATGTTTAAAATGTAAGGTGAGGTCTTTGTCTTTTCTGTATAACAAACAATCAAATATTTGGTGTAAGGGCATGGCTGCAAGGGTACAGGGTGCACGGCCTTGAGCTGGGGGTACAGGGTACATGGTTTCAAAGGTACGTGGTACCTGGTTTTGAGAATATGGGGTTCATAGTTTAGAAGGTACCGGGGTACAGGCCTACAGGGTACGTAGTTTCCCACTACCTGCCAGGCAGCACCACCAAGAACTCCACAGTAAAGTTGAAATGATGGCGCAGTTCGGCATCCAGACGCGGAGCTCACGAGTCACGACTCTGAACTGAAAACATGTCTCCAGACTCTGCACCACTGAATATACTCTGTGCTCCAGACAGTATTTACGGATTATATCGCTTTCAGGCATACGGTCATTCGAGTGGGTTATAAAGTGAAAAAGATCTATGGGGGGGGGTGGGCAGTAACTACAGCGTTTACCCTGAAGTGTTGTATTCACTTAAACTTTCAAATAATTTCAGATTTTATTGAGTGTGCAGACTTACATGCAGTGCCATTGTTGAACAATAATGCATTGTGAGACGTGAATATAAATAATTAAAATTTCGCACAGCACAGCAAGCTCCTTCTGTTGAAACTCCACGCACCTGCTGCATTATTATTTTTACCATTGCGATACTTCGTATGTATAGCATACCCTCACCACTCAGCTCCAGCACATTTTTTTCAATATCAATGAATCACATTATGAGTCGCAATACTATATAATACAATTAACAAAAATACACTCGCTGAGATTTTTTTTAGATTCTCCAGAGGATTGTAATAAGACCGGGTATCGATCAGGCTGTCTGTATGGATTTCAGTTCAGTTGTTATTTATTCTTCAAGCTGAGCAACATGGCTAGACTATTTTTTAGTCTAGTAGGTGTTTTCCTCTGGCCTGTCGCGCTATGTATGGGCGAACGACAGCACAGTGATGAGGATACCTTGGAGATCTGGAAACATGATTCTGGCGGTAACTGTAGGTATCATGCATGATTATATAATTCGAGTATGAGTATTGATACCAGAGTACACCGTGGTAGACTTTGTGTTTGTGCCTACAACCCACCACCAAGAGGGTAAATCTTAAGGGGTGAGGCCAGATGACCTGAAACCTTTTGTTTTTAGCCCAAAGTGCCATCCGCACTATTTAACCCTGGTTGGCTATGCACCAAGTTGAGGTTTCATCCAATATCACCCTTGTCAAACAGATTCCTGCTTGCAGCGCCGTTTTACTGCTATGAGTGCAATGTCTCCACACATGGCAGTATATGCGCTGACCCATTTGACTCTCTGGCTTACTATAAAAAGAATCTTCCTCGGGTACTCTGCAGAACGGAATGTGCTAAATGGGTCAAGAAGCCAAACATTGGTGAGTCTAAAGACCAAATACAGACTGTATATAGCATTCACTAGTCACGCATGGCTCCCCCTGTGCATCTCATAATGACTTTCTCCTACTGCTTCGAAGCAAGCCTCATCAGACTAGTGAACAATTGGCCACATAGAATAAACAAAGCTTATGAGTGCGATTCGAGATCCTAGACATTTATCTGCTGAATCGGGAGTCTATTGCCGTTTCATCATTTTTCTAAAGATCAATATGACAAGATTCTCATTGGATTGATCGGTGACTAGAGAGGTTGACTTCAGGCCTAGGCCATGTGCAACTTCCACTAGCTCCTCACAAAAATCTCATCTCCTGCCCATCAAGTTCCGGCATATATTCCAGTTTGAAACCCCCTCTGAACTGATTGAGGGTCATTGTAAACTGTTAAGTCACTGTAAGCTGTGCCATCACTATTGTTGAAAAAATCGCTCAGCAATTTTGTTTTGAATAATGCGGCATGTGGTGCTGGTATTATATATTTCATTTGTAAAACATATATGTAGAAAAAATGTGCACTGTCATCCAAGAAACGAAAAGAAACTTTAATCTCCACTTCACCTGTTATAGCATAAGTTTCTGTTGGTGGATCAAAAATGGCTAATTTACATGCAATACATAAAGTAAGCCAATATCTAATAGCATACGTTAAATATTTGCAGGTGGTAATGTGACTGAAGTGGTGAGAACATGTAGGGAAAAGCTGGATATCCACATGTATACACAGCCTGGTCTGTGCATGCATGAGTCAAGGCCTGGTTATGGCTGGCTGTGTCTCTGTGTAGATAAAACAAGCTTCCTTCCGTGTAATAACTGTCATTCAATGGCTGGAAGACTGATGGTTATTGGATATATACAAGTTATCCAATTCTTATTTCTATGATATGTATGTTAATTATAATGCAATACATAGTTGAGCCTTTTATAAACGCAGTCATGAACTGATTGCAATGGTTTTATATTCACCAGTGACATTGTATCACTGCATTCACACACTTAACAGTTGATAGTGCATCCCATTTACATGTATGTGCATCTCTCCACAATGACTGCATTTGAAAACTTATAGTGGGCATGCAATTGGGTGAGAAAAGTATTGCCTTCCAGTTGATTTGAAATGCAAATTAAATCCTGAGATTGACTTATAATGTGAAGTAAAATTTTGTCTTCGATAGATCATTTCTTACCAAAGTTATGCTACAGTTAAGAGGGAATGTATGTATCCAATGAGAAGTGACATAAAGAAAAGAGAGATGCCGATTGATATATCACATAATTAAACATAATTTCCTTTGAGTCCGAGGTGTAAGCCCTACTTTGATTTGGGTAACTTCTGATCGATGGACTGGTTCTTGCTCTAGTGATTGGCTAATGGCTACCTACTACTATACCCGTGCCGGTGGAGAAGTTATACTACTACTAGTGACCAGTACCTTCACGTCGCTGGTTATACTCAGAGCCCTTTAGCTCCTAAAGGGTCTGGTTATACTCATCCGTAAAGTTGTATCGCCAACCGGAAAGATAGATCACCTGTAAACTTGTGAGTTTTCCTTTCTATCACAGACGCTGATTTCGAAATGTTAATTATGCGATCCAAACAGGAAACCTCTACTGGGGAAACAAATCTACTGATTCACCGATAGAGACGGACGCTTCAAACTTGTACTGGTGGTTTCTCGCTAATTTCTGGGTTATAACTCTTACCGTGACTGCAGTGTAAGTATACACCAAACTGGATAATGCTCTTAGTGCCCTTCCTACTTAAGTGGACTAGAACAGTAACATCGGTTGGACTGCCAAGCGAGTGCCTGACTGTGAGTGTGAGTCTGACTCTGAGCTTTGGATTTGGTAAACTAATTGTGTTGGCAGTCTACTCTAGTC
>Ga0224501_10003451_pt1 | contig 12432 bp, 6 predicted proteins | sample SF_Oct11_sed_USG_4_FD_169105 | JGI IMG/M metagenome (GOLD analysis project Ga0224501, IMG submission 169105) | Sediment microbial communities from San Francisco Bay, California, United States - SF_Oct11_sed_USGS_8_1 | ecosystem: Environmental > Aquatic > Marine > Sediment | place: USA... | reverse complement strand
CATCAATCTGAGTGGGGGGGGGGGTCAATGGTGTTTGACCCCAATTCAGTCAAACCTTTTCCTAAATGGAGCGTTGCACTACCAGTAACTGACATATTTGACCTCATTGAGTTGTGGATAACTCCACGCTCTCGGCCTATTAGTTTCGGTTTCATTTCCCAGTTTATTGCTCTAATGACGCACCTGTCCCTCGGATTTTGTGGATGTTCTATACCTGAACCTCTTACTGAAGTCACCAGGGTGGTTCGTTAGGAGACTCTCTGCTTGCACCTGTGTGTAATTAGCCAGGGAAATATCCATTAAAATACTCCCCAATGGCAGGAATTAAACCCACCCAGAGGAAAGGACAAGAGTGAGATAGATGTATGTTCGGTCTCCCATGCAATGAGCTGCTGTATCATGACTTGAGTAGCTTGGTCTATTGTGATTAGGTAATGGCATTGTGCACTTGTAGTAAGCTGATGAATTGATTTACAGATAGCTGAGTGGTGACACTGATAGCGGGTTCAGTTGGCTCCTATCAAAATTAGATTACAGGGTGACCCACTAATGCTATAAACACCAGAAGACAAACTGACTTGTTGGGAAAATTGTTAAAAATTAGTGATTCTCGACTAATTATATAGCGTTTTGAGGGGAAATTCAGAAATCCAGATGTCTGTCCCAGCAGAAAAACACTGAAAGTCATTAATGGTTTTAATGCTTGTAAAATCAATTGAAAAAAAGCCTGGCATTGATTTCATGTTTGCTGAAATGTGGCTTGATGATGCAATGTCCATTGACCTTCCAACATAGGTCACCACTAATAATTAGAGGCCCATGAATAAGCAATAAACACTTCCCTCTGCATAGGATGTACGTATAATTCAATGATATACACAGCACCGGTATGACTATACAGTACATATATATAGTACGTATATATGAACAGAAATAACTAGATACCTTAGTGCTGGGTTTGAAACCATGGGAACATGGATTTGACAGCTGGTCACAGCGATCTCCGGTTGAGCTCACCACTTTATGCCTTTTGCGTGTAGCTCAAAACATAAAGAAGCCTCACTATGAGGTGGAGATTTGAAACTGACCCGATTGTAGTGCTCCGCGCTAAGACGTGACTAGTGGGAAGAGAAGTCACTAACCCCACAGCTTCATAAAACATAACAATGAAAAAAATTAAATGCGAATAAACGCGTGACTGGAGTGTTATTCATGCTTTATATAGGAGTTTTCTATCATGTAATTTTTTCAAATCCCAGAAAAGTCTTTGCTGGTGACAGGAATTAATTCGCTCCTGAACTCCAAACAAAGTCTCCCTGTTAGCCATGGAGTAAACGCCACGACCCCGTACAGGAAATATCTGGAGTATAAACTATAAACCAGCCATGCCAGCATCCCCTATCACAAGCTATTACCCCCTCAACGAACAATGGGCACCATTAGCAGTGTATGGCAAGAGAGCACCCCCACTAACTACGTTACGTTTCCTTCGAAGGGGTGACAAGCTAAAAATTCCAGATACTTTTCATAACTGTAGATGCATGCTGATGAAACCCAAAGAGGTCATCTTTGCAAAACTAGAATTATGAACTGGCCTGAAACAATTTGATATGATTTCGGTTTTGCATAGTTTTTGGCACCCATTTCATATCCAGCCCCTTATTACACTGGATGGATAAGGATCATTAGGCCTTTATATAGGCCATGAAGCATAAACAAGGGGAGTGAGGAATCTTTGTGCAGCAGGCATCTGTATATGCGAATTTGTGCCAAGTCTGTAGTAAAGCTTACTATATACATGTATACAACCTAGTTGTGACAAATGATTGCAAATTGGCATGCAGCCTTCTCGTAGAATCTCCTTCTTATCTTTGTTACACAGCAGCTGTCAGGAGTGATGCAGGTACCCCGCAGGTGCCCTGTACAGCTGTCAGGAGTGATGCAGAAATCGGCCTACCGAGTCTTGGACTCAGCATTTCCCAGGGTGCGTCATTAGGAGACTTTCTGCTTGCACCCACATGCTTCATTGAAAAAGTTACTCTATGCTCTATGGGAGGGCTTCTCTTATTTAATGTTGGGATCCGAAACTGGCGAGGGTGTTGTGAAAGACAAGGTTTTGCTCAAACTGGGAATAGGCTAGGCTATCGCTCCATGCCCTTCACGAATGTACAGGATTACTAACTCCTGCTAGAGAAGAGAGTAGTGGTGGCTTAGTGGGTAACACATTGGCCTCTGGACGAGGTAACCAGGGTTCGATTCCAATTTTATACGCCATTTTGTCCTTTATCCCTTGTCGTATTCGAATCAAGGCGTTAAAAATGGAGGATCGTCAACAGAGTTCGGTTGCGAGAACAGCGTTATACCATTGAGCTATCCTGCTTTGCCACTATCCCAGCAAGGAGCTGGCTATTATACAGAGGAGCTTACCATAACAAGATGACCACCAAAAGTGCGGCAGAAGGTGTCTGCCTCCGTCCAGTAGACTTCAGAGTTTATGAATTGGTAGCATCGATTTCCATAGATGTAAATCCAACCATGCTGTAGTGTTTGAGGACATCCCTCGGGTACTGTAAAAAGGTATGGCAAGAATAGAATAGCGTTCCATTCAGTGACTCGATGACGGTCAGAGAAAAGTGATGGGTTAGTAGGAAGTGCATTCAGCTTCAAACCAGGTGACCAGGGTTCAATTTCAAGTTTGTGCATCACTTTATGCGGCAGTCCACTTAGAGATTGCCAACTCTATAAAAACAAACCCCTCAAAGGCACCACACAGCCTCTGGACAGCGAGGAGGAAGGCCGAAGTTCAACCATGGACAGACGATAGCTGATTGAAAAAGAAAGGAAAAAAAAAATAAAATAAAACAAACCATGAAACATCCAGAAAACAAGTCATCAGTTTAGTGATACCATCCATTAGCCTATTGCCACTGTTCTATGTTTGGAGATGATGGTGCAGGTACTACTGAAGCCATGATCAGGCCTGGGCTGGGCTAGCGTGGTGGAAGTTTACTCTAACAGGACTAGAAGAGGCTAGAGAGTGTTTGACTGGAGACTCGAATTGGCTCCTTCCCCCTCACACCCCACCCCGCCCTCACCTCCCTCCCCCTCCCGCATGCGCATGATCTGGACTGATATCAACATTGGTAAAAATTTTCCACACCATAATTATCATTAGGTTAAGAAGGGGCGTAGAAGTACAAAAGAATGCAAAGGTTAGATCAATAGGCCTATTTGCGTGATTTCGGTCAGACGCAGACGAAGAATTTCAGACGCGCTCATGCGCACAGATAGGCGCAGTTAAAAAATGCAGGGGTTTTGGGCGCATAAGAGTTGTCCTCTCTCAACATCTTGCGTGTCTAAGGACAAAAAGTTGTGCAGTCTGTTTCACAACAACGGGCCGACCGGTGAAGCAACCATAGAATAAGTAAGCGATTGATAGTTAGCCTCGACATTTTGATAACCTTCACACCGCATAAACTAGCACGCCTACGTTCAGGCGCAGAATTCTGTTCGAGTGATCGAATTCACTTTCAGGCGCAGCCGAGGTGCCTGGTTTGGAAAAACCTCACTTTTATGGCGCACTTTTGAGCGTTGGAACCGAGAATGCGTCTGAAACCCAGTTTTAGACACCAAAACATGATCACGCGAATGCACCTATTATCTTCTACATAAAACGCACCATCATATTCAACACACAATCTCGGTTGTTTAAAATCGGATAGGATCAAGTGAAACATGACAGAGCCCTAGGCTCTACAAAAATAGAGGACCTCTCATTTTGAGCCAGACATACATTATCCTCCTATCTATACTGTACCACCCTTGCCATGAATGGTTCAACAAGACAAGTACCCGTCCAAAGTTGGCGCATTACTACGTAATGATATTACTCCCTTCGCTGTGCCGATCGATCGGTGTACCCTCGTACTGTGTACAATCATCCAAATGAAAAGCGCTCTTTGTGAATTAAATACATCAAAAACAAATGATAAAGGAATGAATGGGGTTTATATCTGTTTATGTAAGACAAAGCTACCTTTAGATACCTTTAGAAAGACAAAAAAGAAATTGCCAAATGCATTTCGGTGAATGGCCCAGGGTCATTGTGAACATTTCTAGTCACTAGTGCAGTGATAAAAATGTTAGTCTTGGTCGTATTAGGTTTTTACATCTTCAGTCATGGTTATTCGAAGTTCGGACCTAGAAGTTAAAAAGAATTGACTTGGACATATGTGATACCGACCCACAGATCTTTGACTCCCATATGAAGCTATTGCAACAGTACTGTGAAGTTATAGAATCACACTTGTTTATGAGTGGCTAAACAATCCACGTACTTCCGTTTTTAGCACATTTCGGTGATTCGAAAAGCTGCCGACTTAAATAAGCGTCATATGTCTCGCAAAAGTGGTGTCTGACCAAGGGATGGTGATTCAACTAGGTAGATGCAATTATCCCTTTAAACCCCTATAATCATCATGTCACCTGTCAGCTTCAGCGGGCTACACCATATCCCTGTAGGATAGGATGCGTTATAATTGTACCTATGACCTCGCTGTATGTATGGAATTTCTGGCCAACACGTTCTATACACTGATGGTGATGAGTAACAAATGTTGACAAACCAAATGATATGGCATCATTGCGGCAAAACAACCCTAAGGTATCTTTTTGTTTGTATAAAGTGGTACATAGATTATTTCTGACACTGGTAGAGCTAGATTGTTTCACAAGAGACGGTATACCCGTGAATAGTGGGATAGGTCAGTAGTCGAGCGCTGGGTTTGCAATAGTGAGAACATCTAGCCATGGCGGGTTCCAGTTGTGATTCCAAGCTTCGCCTATTAATCCTCACCGTTCAATCATGGCGTTCTACGCTAAACCACAACTGTTGAAACAAATAAGTATCTACCCAGCGGGTTAACCGTAACAGTAAGGTGTCATTTGGGAAAGAGAAGTAGTGGTATAGAGCTAATGGCTACACTTTGGGCTACCATTATAGCGACTGGTGCGCGGATTCAAGTAATCCGTGTCTGGTGGGTGAATAAGGTATAATGCTGAAGGCGGGTTTTTCATGGTGCATGCTTCATGGTGTTATGGGATAGCGCTGAAGAGGTTTCCAGTCGCTCTCCTTATGCTTTCGGGATATTGAGGGTCAGTCAACATAAACCTTGTCTTTTTACACATCAAGAATTTTACTACTCTTCGCGAGAAGGGATCGAAAGGCAGGTTGTGGATTGACTGTGACCCATATCCGCTGCTGTCTCATTTATCCATTGGTTATCCGAAGCATTGTGAGCAAATTGGAGTAACAGGTTTTCTAAGGCCTGTAATGGAGCTAATAGAATAGTAGCTGGAACGAAAAGGAAGCCGCTCTAGATGAGCGGATGGTCTGAAAAGAAAGTCGCTCACATTATAGCAATATCCAATTGATAACTCCATTGGCATTTCGGTATTGTGCCTCTGGGGCTCTGTGCTTCAGTATTGAAAACCTTTGTATACATTGAATAGAAACGCAATAATCCATTGTTTAAAATTACGCGTGTTATGTCCCGTAGACTAATTTCTGCACTAGTAATCAGATATGTAAAACTAGCAGTCCACAATTCACTAGTACACACAATTTCTTCAAATGAAAATGGGGGTTCGGGGAATGTAGGTGCATAGGCAGTGACTCAAGAAGGGCCCTCTGAATCGAAGAAACATTTAAATGAAGTTGTCATTTGAATTGAATCGTGTTAAACATTATGGAATTGCATTCACTTTTTCTTATTGTATGGAGGCCAGTATCAAGGGTCATAATGGGGTTTGTATTGCGTTCAAGGTCACAACCAGAGTGAGGTCAATTTGGCTAGGATTAGAACCCAAACTCTCATGGGTGTGAGCCCGGCACTATACCGCTGAGAACCCCCGCTATCCCACTGCCTTCATTGTAATTCAACTTCACATTGACCAAGTATTGTGAGCAGCTGCATGTACAACGCTTTGACTGTTCTGCGGGTTACAGGAGACAGGAGAGTTTTAAAAAACCCAGCTAATCCAGGCGGCCTTAAAGCAACCTAATAAACATCATTGGTACATGCGTGTCAGCCTTACTTACCTGTATGCACATTCTTCAGTAGAGCCACAGCAAGCACAAAATATACTCGTAGATCCATAGTAAGTGAGGGTGTGAGTAAATGGATAGATGCGACACTGAACCCTAGTATATAGGCTAATGACAAACAGACTGTTACCTATAGGCTAGGCTAAAGCCACAGGCTATGTTTTGCTACTGCGCAGAGGTTTGTAAGACAGGCTACACTTTTTGTAATATTGAGCCAATGACCTGAAGGTCTGAACTACTTGTGGATAACTTGTAAGGTATATGGATAACTCTATGGTTTACACATAAATGATAACTCTATGGTTTACACATAAATGGACTAATACCATTGGACACGGTTTTGGATAATGACATTAAAATAATAAAGGTGGCCCTCTCATCGAGTTCCTCCTCAATGGGGCACCCAGGTGCAAGCAAGCAATCCTGACACCGGTCAGCATATGTAAAAAAATTGTCTATAGACTAGACTGAACTCACAGGCTCTACATGTTGCTACTGTACAGAGACTTGTGTGACAGACTATAGACCATGTGTAGTGTATTGAGCCAATGACGTAAAGGTCACTGATTGAACTGTAGATGGATATATCTTATTATATAAACACAGTATTTGTGCCAAGAAGAGGGTAATCGTTAGGTACCATTGGATAACCTGATACAGGATGTAGTCACTGCTGCCAAAGCTTGTAGTAATTATCCCGTTCTTTATCCTCGAGCCCTCATAGCAGAGATGTATTCTCGAAACCGGGAGGATGGCGATAATGGGGCGATACAAATTTCGAGAACCGTCGTAAATGAATTAGCCCATATTTTCATTGTCGTCACTAGCTGCTGTCGATGAAACTTCCAATGTTAGATGTAACAACTCAGTTCAAGGTTTTGGTCGAGCTAGTTTTGCCAGGAGTTGTCTCCACATTTGATTTAGGACACTGATGAACGCAGCATAACCTCACCACATGTCACAGCATTGTAATACCATACCCAGGTACTCTCCAACCGAAAGCTCTGCTTAATCGGGCTGGCCGTGCTTAGCCACGTAGACACGCAAACATTAATAGCTGTTCACAACCTCTTCAGGCCACCCTTGTTGTTAGCGTGGCTCAAAGCGGCAGTGCCAAAAGCTCGGGCTGAAAGTTCAGTTGATTAAAACCTGTAATAATCACCTCAGTTTTTATCCTCATGCCCTTTGCCCTTCCCTCCGGCAGCCAGCAATATACCAGTATATGTTTACTATTTAGCAATGTTTATAGTTGGTAGGCGATATAGTACTGTGTTTTGATGAGTTCAACCAGTCCACAGTTGTTTTTTAGTTTTTGTTTGTATTATTCCATTTCTTGTTTAGTTTTAATTCTACGACGAAGAGATACCAACTTGCTTGCGTGGATCGCAATATTCATAATAAGATACCAGTGATAAGATAAAGATCATCTTGTTTTATAAGGATGGCACACAACGGGAGCCGATGACTGGGAGTCGAACCCAGGCTCTCAAAGCTGCCGTCTGTGCACTCTCCCACTGAGCTATCCCACTATCCCTTATTTATACTGACTTGATGGGAATGATGAGATGGTTTACTGGATCGCTGACCAGGGTGTCATGGCTGCCGTCTGCGCACTCTCCCACTGAGCTATCCCACTATCCCTTATTTATACTGACTTGATGGGAATGATGAGATGGTTTACTGGATCGCTGACCAGGGTGTCATGGCTGCCGTCTGCGCACTCTCCCACTGAGCTATCCCACTATCCCTTATTTATACTGACTTGATGGGAATGATGAGATGGTTTACTGGATCGCTGACCAGGGTGTCATGGCTGCCGTCTCAGCACTCATGGACCTTAATGTTAAGAAGACTTCTAGTCTAGGCTATCTATGTAAAATAAAACTATCAAATCAAATCAAACAAAGAAAAAATGGATTCTGTGATTAGTGCCATGTATAACCAGAAGGTACTGGCGTAAAGATAATCTCTCTAATATGCCGTGTGCTGATTGGCTAGTTCTTCAAAAAGGTCGATGGAGCAATTTCCTTGTAGTAGAAATCTGGTCGCTAATAAGAAAGTCATCTGACTTATTGGTATTTCATTGCAAGAAGTGCCTGCCACCATACAAAAATGTTTACAAACTTGTGCACCAAAGAAGGTTGACTGCTCTGTTAATTGGTTGTTCTGATTTTAATAATCTCAGCGTTGAACCCGTGCTGGTGTTATGAACTGCATATCAGGCTTATTCATACGATTGCAGTCAGATTGCGTATATCGAATCGCTAGCAATAATGACCCAAAGTGAGCAATGTTTTCACTGAGTGAGCGAACAGCTCATCGAGTGAGTGATATATGTTAGTAGGTGGAATCGCTAAAATTATGGTTCCGTAGCGGGAGTACGCAACTCCGCAAACTCTCTATTCTTCCTGATATGTCATGTAAATATCGTCTTTTTGACTGCAGTCACAGAGACTACCTAAAGCTATGATAACTTCATGCCAGTCACATGGGCAGTCCAGCGCATGCACACATTTTGTAGATGTCAAAAGGGCCTGGAAGACAAAACTCTGCAAACCCGATAATAACCTGTAGACAGTAGGAAAGGGTATAATGCATACCGAATAGAAATGTGTTTTTTTAGTCAATGAAATCGCCTGCAAAAACTGCTGATTAAGAGCTTGTTCACAGTAAAATAATAGAATAATACATGATCGTTTAAAAATTAACCAGGCAGGGAGTACAACTCGCCCGGTTTGAATTTATAATGTGGATTTATCCCCCCTGCTTATCAGTAAACGTAACAATTCCGCTATAACATTGGCAAAGCTTGAGCTTCAAACCTGGAAACTGCCATTAAAGTTCAGTACACTTTCAGTGGCACCATCGGATTTGCTCGCTTCAAGCTGCCATGTATAACTCTATCAAGCAGATATCAAACACCTACCCATTCTAAAGATCTGGAAGGGACCGCTGATCAGTCAGTGCCATAGATTGAATCTGGAGTGGGCAAGACTAAAAAGTCGAAAAACTTAATGACCAGAAGGCAAAACCAGGTCTGATAAGACGTAGTAAGCATGACTAGAAATGTCTCCACATCACACAGTTCATTGTATGTTTTTCTTTAGATCAATGTATAGACTTAATAGACATTATAATGATAATTTACGGTGCATATACATCACTCATTATATGTTTAATTAAAATAGAGAGGTTATTATTTTCTTTCATCAATATAATGATTTACGAGAATCGCAAGATGGTGAGACACACACAGGTGGAGAGAACCAGTAAGTATGCTAGTAATTTTTTTTTCTTTTTTGAGTGTATGCAACAGGAAACCTACAGCAATGCCTCTACTTAACCTGAAAATTGCGGATTTGAACACTTTTTCTTGGTTTCATGTCAATTCTTTCAAGCAAAATTTCCAAAGAGTAGACCCCATTTGATCTGAGCTTCTCAATAAATATAAGATACTTCCCAGAATGCCATATTCAAGATGAATGCTGCCACAGACAAGCATAAAACTGCTAGAAGTTATCTATAACTTTTAATTTGGGAAATGACGCGGCCACATAAATACAATACAGCTTGTTTGATTGGATTTGATAGTTTTATTTTACACGGATAGCTTAAATAAGACTAGAAGTCATTTTTACATTAAGGTCCATTAAAATACAACTCGCTAGGGGTGGACATGTATTTCTGATGTGGCAATTGTCAGGATGTGGCTCCCAGCATCAATGACAGTGAAGAGGGGGCCAAATATCCGACCCTGGCAAGAGTACGGGTTTCCAGTAAATGCCTCACAAAAGACGACAGGAGGAAAAGAGCTGTTGAATTTATCAAATAATATAAATATATATATATATATATATCAAATAATATAAATAACAGTAGGATTGCTAACACTGCATAGGGGAAGCACTTATATAGGTATCAAGGCAGCAAATGTTCATCCTCTGATCTGGGATTCGGGCTACAACAAAGTCTGCTCGAAACGTGTGCCCAGCAGGTCACAGTCCCACCCACCACTCGACCCTTATCTCGTTTGGCCTCCTCAGACTTCTAGTCACTCCAGAGAAAGAATTAATGATATTCGAAAGATAAATCTGCATGGCACGTCAGCCTGATGATGGCTCCACTCATAGTGTGCATTCATCCAGAGATAATAGAGATTATCCAGAGATTATGCAGAAGATTGAAGGGATTTTGATGTGATTTTAATTTACAAACATAACTTCAATAAGACCGTAAGCCTCATTTTACTCGCGGGTCCATGGAAATCAGAAATGCCATATTTAGTCAAACAAAGGGAAATATCAGAAACAGAGCCAATCAAAATCAAGGAAATGATGAAGGTGTCAGTTCCGCATTTGTCACTAACCAGCATTACTCTGTTTTATAGGTTGTTCTTGGCATTGTCCTGGCCGGTGATTTTCATTTGGCTAAAGTAGCCCCTGATCAAGTGCCACCGAAGGATATGTATTCAGCTGTAGATCAGCCCGCCACACCTTATCCAGTATTTGTAACCCAGGCACTGGCTGCCGTGGGACTGATCATAAACTTCATCCACTTAATCATTTTATACAGACTTAAATTCGACTCTCGTAATGGTGGCAGCCGTTATCGTGACTTTCTGTACAGCATAGCGGCTTCAGACATCATCATGTTGATAATCCGGATCAGCTGTACTAATCCACGAGTGCAGTCTCTGTTCACGACAAATCACCTAGCCTGCGCGCTCTCGGCTCTCCTAGGCCACACTACCTTTACCGCTGGGTTTGCAGTACTAACTCTGGGAGCAGCAGATCGACTTCACGCCCTGGTTTCGGTGCACTATCACCGTCACTGGCATGTTCGTCACTTCCGAAAAATCATTCTGGCTATTTGGATGAGCTCGATGGTAGTCTACGGAACATTGGGAGCCATTTTCTACAAAAAAGCATTTAGTCCAGCGGAATATGGAACATGCAACACCAACTCGAAAGAGCTACCACTGTTTATTCCCACATTTTACATTGGTTTTCTGTTGTTCATTGCCCAATCAGTACTGATGGTATTAATCATTACGAAGACTAGGAGAGTGAGAAGCATGCCAGTATCTGATCGCAGGAAACGACTTTCCAATCTCCTTAACAGAATCATTATTTTGCTGCTCATCACACAATGGTTCTTCTACACACCAACCATAATAACTATAATCCTCAGTCGAGCGGGGATGCAGACTTCTACAGTCCTTTGGACCGTTTTCTTTGCTTTTAACCCAATTCTTAATCCTATGATCTACGGCTGTACAATGAAATCATATCGCGTTGAAGTACGAACATTGTTCCGGCTACAAAGGTGGCGTAGTTCCCAAACAGAAGCTGTAATAACAGTCTCTACAGATAGCTGCGCCACTGCGTCAAACCAGCGCAAACACTCTACATCTACTTTGCCAGTGTATCGGCAGACTACACCTGATGGTCATACCTCCACCATTGTTTCAATAAGGATGTGACTAACTCTGATATGGTGATAGATTTTTGGCATATTTTGAGACAACTAAGTGAGACTGTTTTTCGGTAAACAAAACTTCAAGTTAGTTAGCGCCAGTTGTTTTGAAAATTCTGTGGGGATTTACATTAAAAGGGTTCTATCATGGTCGAGTGTAGACGCAATTTCGGAGTTTTGTTCCCAGTTCTTAAAGGGAGGCAACTCCGCATTCATTGCAGCGATAGCTAATGGTCTTCTTGCAAAGAGACGAATAGTGATCATTCGAATTAATACGGGCCGAATTGTCCAAATAGAAAGAAATGGGATCTAATTATAAATAAAGTTGCGTTCGAGCCTCTATCATTGCACAATAATGGCACTAACACTCGCTGACAGAGGTGACAAACTGCAAGCTCTATTCAGACCTGTGTAACTACAAGTCTAGTGTGCACCTACAAGAGGATTATATCCAAATATCAGCCCGTAAGCTGAGAAATCAACGCAAACACCAACAGCTCTGTGCTAATTTCTTATCTCGAGGCCAATTCTGTCGCGTCGATGATCTGAAAAGTGTTTCATCGAGGGCTCTAAGTAAGCGCATTGGATAGGGTTTTATCTAAGCTTCCATTTGAGCTGGGTATTGGGCCCATTTGTTCATGGTAGGCTTCAGAATCTGAAAACAAGTGAAGACACTGTAGAGAATAAATTTAGACTTGTATTTTGTTTGGTTTGTTTGTTTTCTTATATAATAATGTAATTTATTATTATATCTGTCTGCATGCATGATTAATCACCCAAGCCGGGTCACACGTTCATGGGGTGTCTCTTAAGAAGGTCCCTCGCCGGGATCAAGTTCACGTGTTTGATTA
>Ga0224501_10003450_pt1 | contig 12434 bp, 8 predicted proteins | sample SF_Oct11_sed_USG_4_FD_169105 | JGI IMG/M metagenome (GOLD analysis project Ga0224501, IMG submission 169105) | Sediment microbial communities from San Francisco Bay, California, United States - SF_Oct11_sed_USGS_8_1 | ecosystem: Environmental > Aquatic > Marine > Sediment | place: USA... | reverse complement strand
AACTCCAGCCAGATGCTCAACTACATAACCAGGAGTATGTTACGCTTTACTGGTAATAAAAATGTATATGGTATTTTCTAGCAAATTCGGCAACCATAATTAGGGAAATAGTCCTTAGTTCATGACCGAAAGACGCTGAGTGCCCACAGTGAAAATGAGCTTCACTCATAATCCCTAGCTCTTACTATTCCAACAAGTCTCAGATTTAGAAGATCTGTTAAATAGGACAACCAAGTGTCAGAGAAAAGAAAAAACTCATTCGGCATAGGCAACTCTCTAACAATTCCATGGGACATTATCCTGTAATTATTGCTACATAATCAAGCAATATATATATATGCCTATCATTCAGTTTACAGAGGGTGGGTAAATCACCCCGTGAAAGTACATTCTAAAAACCTACCTTCGAGATTTGGGTGAAGTATGAAATCTCGGTTGATGGTGAAAGTGAAAGGTCTATTCTCCTGACCAGTCATGCCAAACTGCTCACAACCTGAAAATTAGTATTTTTGTATGCCATTTAGACTTTACATGCATGGCAAATATACCGCATTCCACTTTTCATATTACTTTATAAACGAAACATTTTTCAGATTTATTTTTATATAGGCGATAATTACGTTACATAATGCACTTTTTATACTCTCCTGGTTAGGCTCCATACCTAAGGCCTCGAATAAATGACTTCTAAATGACTTAGCTTTCACACTGATAGAGGCTCTCTTCAACAATAACTAAAATAGATCAACTAGAGAACCTAAAAAGCCTTCTTTCATTTGGGCCTTGAAGTCCAGTCAATTTCATATACATGTATATCTTTTGATATGACAAATTACATACCGCGAACATGACTGACGCATTGGCTGTCAATGAGACTGAATGTAGTATTTTCCGGGGTGCATGTGCACCGGCAGTTTTCATCACCCACTCGCTCCGCGCCATATAACGAGCAATCTATCGAATTCTGACACGGAGTGGGGAAGGTAAATCTAAAATCAAACAAGAAAATCTTCTACTAAAACATCTAAAGATCCAAAAAATATTGAGACAACATGGCCATCTCATTAATCGTCACTGTGTTGGCATCCTACACAGGGTTGTCAATTCGTCTTTCACGAGCAGTTTTAATCATCTCTGTCATCATTAGACAATTGTCACATATGTTTTTCATTTTGTATCAATGACAAATATTACTTAATCAATCCATGCTCAGAAGAGGTCCTTAAGTTCCTAAACTCAGCATGCGCATTCAATTGGTACGCCATTTGAATTGGCCTTCTCTTTGAATTTGATAAAGTTTAGAATTTACAAGTTTTTTGGACTGAATGGACCATTCCCATGAACTGAATATTTCATTGGATGGAGTTGAACCATTTCTTTGAATGCAACACACTTTCAATACATGGTCCTTCCACTCATCTCTGGCCTCATGCCATGTTGACCATGCACATACACACACCCCTACATCCAGGTGAAGGTCTACTTCATTGAAGTTTGCGCCACAGGGCTTTTGAACTTGCTCAACAAATTTAAATAACTCTCAGGCAGTCACATTAGTTTAGGTGTCAGATTTAGAACAATACGAACTTTAAAAACAATAACAAACACAGTTAACTTAAAAAAATTGGCTTCATTACCGGGTGCTGTAGTGAACACAAATAGTTTCAGTGCATGCGAATTGATATGTAAACAGTGTAGCTTTGTGCGATAATCACTCCTCATGCTTGTAATCGTGTGAAACTCTTTGCAAAGCACAAAGTGGTTCTATGGGACTTTTATACTTAGGTCACTTCAACTAAACACAATTCCCAACTAGTAAGTCATTCTATACTAACTCTGTCCTGAGAAGAATGGTTCTAAATCAAGTGTGCCCAACCTTTTCCAAACCTTAGCCTAATTTTAGGAGGCTACCATATTGAGCCAGCAAATCTTTCCACCACTCTCTGCTTGAATTATTATAACGGGAAATACAAATTAATTATGCTTGTTCTGGAAAATGTAATCAGATATGCTCTAAAAATCTGGGAAATTATTTTTGTTTCCAGCAGAAAGGAATCATGTGAGTCCCTCACCATGCAGTCTGTGTCTGGAGAAAGTGAAAGTGATTGTTGAACGAACTGTAAACGCACGGATAGCTGCCATCTTTGAGCCCCGAGCCCCAGGTTGGGCCCCTATTCTAGCTGTTGAGATTTAATTAAGCCCGATCATAAAAGGAAGACTCGTTGATATTCTAGTCAAGAGTAAAGAAGAGACTATTGTCAGTTTTGGTGCATCGTGTCAGTTGTGAATCATAACATTGTATAAGTATACTAACCGGTCTGGAGTGGTGCCACTTGCTCTTTCCACCACAATCTCGGCGCAGTTAACATTAGCTACTATCAGCAGTATGATATGGACTATTTTTAATGACATGAAGTTGGGTAACACTTCTTTCCAGATGCCTGCCATGATGCTGTAAAACCCCTCAACCTGTAAAATCATCGTTATTCACTGAGGTGGTAAGAGCAAAGTGGCAGAGTACTCACTGGTGAGACGCTGTGGATGAATCATTAGAGCGCATGCCACTGGTGCCGATCGAAGGTTTCGAGTTCAAAGTAGAGCTTGTGTGCAGGATTTTTTCCAAAAACTCTCACTGTTCACCCAGCAGTAAACTGGTACCCAACTCTTTGGGGAAGGTGAAGGTGGAGAGGAAGAGGAGTGGTGCCCCACCTCATTTACGCCAATGCTGATACAATTTGGCTCTCTGACAGCCGCTACCCAGATGCCCACTATTGACCAAGGGGCAACATTTAGTGTTACTTTAGTTTGATAGGGATACAAATCCAAATCAACTCTATCAACATTTTAAAGCCTCATGAAGCCTCCAGTTTCTGCACAAAATTACCCATGTACTCATTCCTGATGATACCGAGGTACTCAGATAGTTTACCTTAGTACTTACTGCAGCAAGGGTTGTGGGAAATCTGTCATTTTATGCATTGGAACTTGTTGTTGTGTATTTATGTATTGGTACATTGAGTGATGATCAAATCCTATTGAAAACATGCATGGATTTGGTAAGTGGTAAAAACACAACGGCTGGGTGTGTTCTGTATTAAAATGATTTACCTTTGTATTGTAAGATTGGTCATTGCATCATAGTTGATCACAGCACGAAGGTTTTGGCTACCAAAAGAACCGCTTTATTTTCATTTAGTTCGAATTGAACATGCTCATTTACCGAACAATATCCTAGGAAATGAATTTGAAAGCTTGAGGATATTAAATACATCATTTCGTCATAGATTTGTTATGAACACAGTGCATCATCAAAGTGCTTTAGAACGTTTTCCCTGCCCACGCTTAAATTTAAAAATCGGACATAGTAGGGATTACTGTCAGGTTCAGTGCATTTCCAAACCCTCAATTCGCCAGGGGGAATTTGACTTAAATATTTGAATCTAAAGCTGAGAGATGTTTACAAATACAATTCACGTGTGGCTCTGTTCCGCACATGATGATATATTCTACAGAAGACAGGTTTCTCATGACCTGGCTTGTCATGGAGGCATGGGATGGTACTGCAATGGTTTCTCGTTGCCTTCCTCAGATTCCTGGTTGGGGGTCAATCAACTGAAGCCATTTGTTTTCACATCACTAGCTGAAACCTGACTACTCTTCATGAGAAGAGAGAGGTGGATCCATCATGGAGTAATAATGGGCATTATGGCCACTGGTTGCATGGGACCTCCAGTATTTATACTGCACATGGTGGTTATGCAATACAGCATGTCACCCATGCAGGCTGAGCAGTTGAAAAGATACATAGATATACATTATACTTGTGTTTAGCCTGACAAAAGTATTCATCGATCCCAATGATATGTCAGTCTGCAATCATGGGTTACATCCTATATACAGTGCTAGCCATCTAACCCTTCTGCATGGTGACAACCAAGTACAATACTAATTGCCTAGATACTGCTAGACTACTGATTGAATAAGTGCTGATAACTCTTTGACAAGTCACACCAATCAGATCATGTGAATTTCTCGTCTCTCATGTGGGTCATGATGGTTCAATGGGAGAATGAATGTATCTCATAGCCTGTCTTCTTTGTAGCCCTAATTCAGTTCCCGGTCATGGCAGAGTATTTCAGCGGTTGTTCTCTGGCTGATCACACTCTGCCAACCTGTCTCTACTCAGCATATGTGATGAAGTTGTTCCTCTCGTACCGATTAGATTGTGTTAGATGAGGACGCTGCCAGTATACTAAGCCGACTCTATGCAAAAACCTGCCGAGGACACTCTACTTGCATGTTATTACCACTCAGCCACTATATGGCACCACTACCAACACATTCCTGATGATAGGCCTAATGAGAAAGGGATCTAGAGGAAAAGCTCAGTGGTAGATTGCTAGGTTCACAACAGCGAGAATCTGGGTTCAAAACTCGATCAAGTCTCACTGTGAGGTAGAGCATTGTTACTAACACACTTGTGGTGCTCTATGCGAACCCATAACTGGTGAAACAACATGTATAGATCTACTCCGGCAGCTTCACCATACAAGAAAAAAGTGAGTGAATATTACATTCGTTAGATTAGTGAATTTGCTTTTGATTACCTTTGGTGTGGTTCATATTGTTGATCTCCCAGTAGTAGAATCTAGAGCCCTCTATATTTAGGCTCTTGCAGCTTTTCCAGTCGCAGTGACTCAGTTCAGTTGTTAGGCGTGTTTGATGAGTTTTGCTGACACAATCTCAGTAGTTATCGTAATGCTCCTGCCTGCCTATCTCTCTCTCTCTCCCACTTTCTCGTACTAACTACCTGTATCACAATTATATTTCAATATTGATTTCCCATTCATTACACAGCCACTGGCTTAGAATAATTCCCCATCCATCAATGAAAGCATTGTTGTCGTTTTTCAGTGTCCAAGGCGTAGCATCAATATGTATCGCTAATTGATCGACCCTCATAGACAAAGATTGTGTGCATTCTGTGTTGATCTATGCGATGTCCAGAGGCTATTTTGTTTTTAAGGAAGCTTTACCAATGCTTTTGTATGATAAATCTGTTTAGCAGTGCATGGGATCTTTGCTTGGATGAAGCCAGACAGTATTGACTGAAAATCATATACTTGTAAAACCTCTGCTTTCATAAAAGCCGAATTTTCTGATATTTGGTTCTGTTTTTCTGGCTGATTGAATATCTCGACTTGTATCGATACCAAGCCATTCAACTGAGCAAGAAATGGACTGTTCTCAGAATATAAAGGTACATGAATGACCTTCAGAGGATCACCCTTTAGATGATTCTTCAGCCATATTCTACGCCACCAATGAGTAGTGATATTACTGGCTAACTGCGGAATCTTTGAATGACAACTTATTTCTCAGTCTCTATTTTTCAGTTTTTTTCTGAAACCCCAGACAGTTTAGGATACAGAAAAACCACCAGAAAGTTGTTTGTATGACTTTTATACTGTTATGGTGAAGCTGCCGGGTTAGATATTTATCTACTTGTTTTTTCAACAGTTACGCCTTAGCATAGAGCACAATGACCGCGTCAGTGCCAATGTTCCACCTCATAGTGAGACTTGTCATTTTTTGGAGCTAGGATGAATGTGAGGAGCTCATACTAGCGAAACTCCACTGTAATCAGGATTCAAACCCAGATTTTCTTGGTTGCCACCCCAGCGCTCCACCATTGATCTATCCCGCTATTCTACCTGTAAGTTCTTTTAATAGGCAGCACTTACCTTGTTGAGTACACCTCCAACTCGGTTGTAAGTAAAGTATTGAAATATTTCCTCAATGAATCACGGGTGCTTGCTTTAGACTTTAAAATGCTGCCACATATTTAGTTTTTCAGGGGTGGAGCCATTGTTTTAATGAACATATTGACTTTACGTCTAGAGTAAAGTCACTTCAACCATGTGAATCTGTGTAGGTTGTATAGATAGATATTGGTTGCGATTTAAATCGGTAATAAGCATTCAGACAGAGTATACCAACAGTCGCTGCATGATAGTCCAATGTTAGTCAATTCGGGGATGATACTGTGAAATACGTGCAGTATAAGTAGCATCACTAGAATTGTAGATTCAGTAAAAAAAAAACTGTCCATAGTCCATGCACCTCACATGTCTCACACTCTTCCATTTAGTAGCAATGAGATTCAGGAGATTTGCATGGAGAAGAGATAGCTAGAGAGCTGGATTCAAGATTGGAAGATTTTCTGAGTTCAAGTCTCTGAGTGCCCACTGTGAGTATGAGTTCCACTCATAATACCTAGCTCCTAATGCTTTAACAAGCCTCAGGCTTAGGAGGTCCGTTAAATAGCATGGCCGAATGTCCAAGCAGGAAAATAAGAAGTGCACCTAGTCTAATTGATGAAGGAAGTGGGGCATAAATTTATACGCAGCTGTAAAATAAATCCGCCCTTCTGGCTTGGCTTTCTATAATGAGTGCATTCCAAATAGAAATAAAGCAATGCATTTTAACAATACTTGTTTGGGTTGTTCAATATTGAACAATAGGAACTATATGTTACACTCTGTGGTTCAGCCTGATTAGTTGATTATAGCAGGAAACAGTCTGCAACCCCTAGATGCACCAAGTCGTTTTGTTAGTACATGTTGTATCAATTGAATGAGAGCAAGAACAGAGGGCTGTGTGGTCATATATTACATCTATTACCGTGTTACAGTGTTAGCACAATACACACCACTAGCACACTTACACATGCACTTCACCAGCCTAGATACACATCACATAAATCAGCCTATTGTCATGTCTTATCTTCCAAGATGTAATGGTACATGATTTTATATGTATAGCAGGTCATCCAAATGCTTGCCTATATAGTTCTATCCATGTTTCTAACAACCCTACTTGTCAGGTGAAGGGATTATCCATGCGATTGACTGACTCAATTTCGAAAGGGCTCATAACTGATTATATTTTAGGTGTATTAAGCTTTATATATAAAAAACCGACAAGTAGTTTTATGGTGGAAGGTAATGAGAATTGTTTTCAAAAGTCTGTTAGGCTGCATTATTCTCTAGTTCTAACTCCAATCTGTTGTCTCAGATAGCCAGGCTATGCATCAATACTTTGTAGCTGGAGTTGTTTGTCCCAGAGTCAAATTTCAAACGCTCAATCGGTTCAGTGACATATGTCACCAAATTACGTCACCGATCGGTCATATAGAATTTTACCTGCATAACGTGGTTCAATGATCTCTAAGAGGAAGGAGAAGGCTGCCCCGAAAAGAAGCAAAACACGGGCTCAGAAGTCCAAGGCCCAAAAGGATTACAGTTAGGTGAACAAGCAGGTGAAGCACAAGATCACATCTGACAAGCGAAATTTCACTGACCAACTTTCAAATGAGGCAAAACAAGCAGCTCGGCAAGGCAACCTCAATAGCTTGTATGACATCACAAAACATTGCTGGTAAGCCGTAAGAATCTATGAAACCCGTCAAAAACAAGTTTGGGAAGGGACTGTCTGGCCCAGACCAACAACTCAACAGTTGGGCAGAGCGTTTTGAGAACTTGTTGAATCGACCACCACCGTATGACCTCCAAGATGTTTCCCCAGTTCACACAGACTTGCTGATCGATTGCAACCCTCCTTCAAGAAAGGAGATCATAGCCGCGATTAAGCTCTTGAGAAATAATGAACCTGCAGGACCAGATGATATCTCCGGAGAACCCCTCAAAACAGACCCTGAAGTAGCCGCCAACCTTCTGTTCCCTGTCTTTGAAAATATATGGGCTGAAGAACGGATGTCATCAGACTGGAGAAAAGGATACCTTGGTAAAATTCCCAGAAAAGGGATTTGAGTAATTGCGACAACTACAGGGGTATTATGATACTGTCAGTTCCTGGTGGGGTGTTCAACCGCATCATGTGCAACGTATGAAAGCCAGCATCGGGCCCGGAGCTGAAAGATGAGCAAGTAGGGTTCCGTAACTATAGATTTTGTCTCTACCAAATTGCCACATTATGTATAATTGTTGAACATCTCTGGAATGGAATTCGTCTCACTTTGTAAACTTTGTGGTCTATGAGAAGGTGTTTGATAGTGTGGATGGAGAAACACTTCAGAAAATAATGAGACATTATGGTATCCCAGGGAAAATCATCAGACTAATCAAGTGCTGCTGTTCCAGGATGTCAGAAAGGGTAATACACAATGGACAACTAACAAACAGCTTTGATGTTAAGACTGGAGTTAGACAAGGTTGTTTGCTTTCACCTCTTCTGTTTCTCTTGGTTTCAGACTGGATAACAAAGACTACCATGGAAGGAAGAAAAAATGGGCTGCAATGGACTCTTTGGAGATAATTAGACCACTTTGATATTGTGGATGTTCTAGCACTTTTTGCTCCTACCAACAAATGCAAAATAAAACTGTAATCCTCGCACAATCCCACAATCCCACAATAAATCCGACAATAAAAAGTTGAAAATCCTGAGAGTCAATAACCCTGCAAGTGTTTCTATCTACCTGAAAAAGACGAAGTTGAAAATTATCTTGGCAGTGTCTTAGATCACACTGGAGAAACAGATGTGAATGTGCTAGTACGAATTTGGAAAGCCAGAGCAGTATTTAAATTACTCGGGCCAATCTGGAACTCAAAGATCTATTCCCTTGAAACCAAGCTGAAACTTTGCAACTCTAACATGAAATCAGTATTGTTGCATGGCTCCGAGTCATGGTGTGTGAAGAAAACAACAATCAAAAACCTGCAAACCTGCAAACCTTCTCAAATAAGTGTCTCAGAAGACTGCTCAGCATTTGTTGGCCCGAAAGAATCGGTAACATCCAGCTCTGGGAGAGGACTTAGCAGCAGCCAATCAACGAAGAAATAGAGAAGAGGAGATGGTGGTGGTTGGGCATACTTTGCAGACCTGCAACATGTATCACGCGAAAAGTGTTGTTTTGGACTCCACAAGAGAAGCGCAAGCGGGGAGGGCGACACAACACCTGGTGACGGGACCTGGAGAGTGATGTTAAACGATCGGGTTACACTCGGAGAAAAATCGAGCAGAATGGCCCAGAATCGAGTAAACTGGCGATTTGCAATCGACAGCCTACACTTCCAGAGGAGTAACAGGCCTAAGTAAGTTGGCCCATCTTGATTGCTATAGTGTATTCAGTAATACTCTATATGTGTATTTTACTCGCTGACCCATCTCTACAATAAACTAGGTTTTACTAAGAGTACATAACTCCAAGTTTTCAATACTCCCCCTTCAAGGCCTCAACTAAAGGGGCTTTGATTGGAGAAAATATCAAATGAATGAACAAAAAATCCTCTTCTCATTAATACTTTATTTTAAACTGAACTAACTCCTTGCTAACACTGTGTATATAGTTATATATGTTGACGCTTTTGACGGGTACAAATGCATAGTCCGAACTGCCCGACCCGGCTTTTCGGCGTGTGGGACAAGTAAAGCAGTAGCTTTCCCCACCACCTGCCACATGTCGAAGACCCAGGTCACCTGGCTAACAATGCATATCAGTTTAATGGGAGTTGTTCTCTCCCAAACACCCATCCGGTCATTCAATGAATTCTTTATACATCAAATTCAAGCAGTGGCATGTCATTGATTCAGGTCGACATGCTTGCCCCATTCTCTTATTCCTCACAATTCTTGTAGCAATCCACCTTTCATAAAGGCCGAGACGGCATGCTCAGTGGATTCTGAATTCATTCAGACATATATTTGATGTTTAATGACAGGCGCGATACGCTATGATTCAATTTGTTGGATAGAAGCATCTCACATGTTGCCAATCTAACATGATTACCCATGTCAGATCAAAGGCTAGCTGTATCTGTAACAGTGTTACATACTTGTCAAAATAATAGAGTGAAATGTGTTTGGGGGAGCTTGAGTGAGTTGAGGCCTGTCATTTGTTTGTTAAATACTGTCATTAAAGTGAGTTGATGGGTAGCGAGACAGTAGGACGATTGGTGGGAAAATTATAGTGCTGTGTTCATCGCATAGAGTTATTCCTAGACGGTCGCTAGATAATTCGAGACCCGGCGCTCCGGCAACGGTATCAAGCGCGAAAAACTTTAGTATTTCTGTGGCTGCTTGATAAGAGGGTAACACTGTATGGACATACTTGTTGGTGTGAAATCGTTGCCAGTCAGTTTTTCGTTACTATATTATCTTGTTCTGTTTCCCTGTATTTTGACCACTTAACACATGCATGCTATACCCGCGTAGTGAAATACTGATTATGTCCTGCAGTTGACATACGGAAATAAACCTGTACCAATGACCACTCTGACGACTTAAGTTGTTGCAAATTATTCCTGTGCAGATTGTCATGATCCTCCGGATATAAAGTTTTTTTTGTGATAAGATCATCTTGTTTTACATGCATAGAGGGCATCACTAAGCGAATTATTTTTTTCACAATGGTCCATGGATTGTCCCACAGGGTTGGTGCTCTATAGGTTGGCCCCCTTTATTTAATGTCATGATCCGAATTTGAGGGAGAGAGCACAAATATGCCTGCAGTCACAGATGCAGCTTTCTTCGAAGCGGTAGCTTAGTGGGTCCGATCCAAAGTTTATGTTTTTCCCCCTCAACGGATTTGGATCGCGAAGAGGCCCACCCATAGAGTACCAAGTCTAACTGGCAAACCATGGACCATCCGGAAAACTAAAACCCATTCGCTCAGTGATGCCATCTATGTAAAACAAGAAGATTTGATCTTATCTTACATAACGGGCCAGTTTCCAACACTATTTGTGAGTTCCTTTTAATTGAGATTCTATTGCAAGGTTTCCTGTCTGCAATTTATTTTTATCAAATACATGGATAAATGAGTGATGCAATGTCCAGCAATGAACGGGGTTACAAAACTCTCACGCGGATGCTGTAGTTAAATTGTGCTGTGATCACACGGTGCACACAATAGCCTCGAGCCGGACAGTGGGTGGATAAGTGCAGCTTGCAAACATATAAAATACCACAAATTCCCTTCGTGTGGGAGTTTATGAACTATTGATTTACATTCTTCTAGACAACTGAATCTGGTAAGAACAAAGAGAGAACAACAAGTCAGCAATGCACGAGTATGTCTAGGTCTTCATGACCTCCTACAAGGCTTACTTTAAACCATCAAGGATATGGACAGTTTTGATCTTTCCAACAAAAACACTGGAATGCCCTTGGTAATATAAAGAACAGATTCGGTGAACTGGTTCCGTATAACTAATCGAAATGGACGATAAATTGAATGTGGTATGATAATATAATGTTTGTCCTTTGGGCCTGAAGAGGACCATGCAGGTACACATACTCGTTAGAAGTCTGACCTTGTGTGTAGAGTGAAGGAAGAAAGGTAGAAAAAACAAATATAGATAGTTTTGGATTTGGCTAATCATTTGTTGCTGTATTGCAGTGATGTACGAACCACAAGCTATATGAGCACACCTCCGCCTTGTCATATATCTTTTTCTAGTATGATGTCTGCACTGTTATGGTGAAACTGCTGGGTTAGATATTTGTCTTTTCACTAGTTACGGCTTAAGATGGTACACCACTAGATGGTCATTGTCAATGCTCCATGCAACTCATAGTGAGAATTAATATGAATTAATATTATTGTGACCGGTATTCGAACCTAGACTCTCACAGTTACGCGCTTGGCGCTCTACCACTGGGCTCCTCGCTATGCCTGCCCAATGAAAATGACAGTGCAATTCGCGTTTAGTCCAAGCTCAACAAAGATGACAAAGAATGAAGGTACACCACATCGAACATCAAATCAGAACCTTAAATTCATGCTCATGACGGAAAAGCCACCAATGCACTTCCAAAGTGTCTATATACCTGGGTGCTCTGAGCCCTGTCAAGTTTATGTCAATCAGTATTGTGACTTGACCCCCTACAGATCTGCACGGTCTCACACCTTACTGGATTGATTTCGCACCCATTGGCTTCATTAGCAAGTGTATGGACAACTTAAAAATTATTATTAACGCTCGTGTTAGTTTAAATAACAGCCGTGATTCTTGGTTGAAAAACTTTAGTGGCTTTTAACCCTCAAAGAAAAGGCTTGAGCGAATAATGCATTTATTCTGATTTGGTATTGAGTGACTCTTCGTCACCCTATTGAATAATTAGTTAACACTTTGCACAAAGTTAGTAACTCTCTTTGATCTCAAGCCGAAAATAAAAACAGTGCTCCCCACTTTCTATGTCATTATTCTTGATGCTTTTACACTCCGGTGGGCAGCCATTGCATTCTGATAATGCCAACTAAAGAAAGACATTATAGATAATACTAATCAGTAACGCAAGCGTTAACGAATTATTGTTTGAATATTCTTGTAATTATATTCTTGCTGTATAAATTTATGAGTGACGCTTTTTGCTAATCTTGATCAATGGTGATCACACAGACCGTCTGT
>Ga0224501_10003449_pt1 | contig 12434 bp, 8 predicted proteins | sample SF_Oct11_sed_USG_4_FD_169105 | JGI IMG/M metagenome (GOLD analysis project Ga0224501, IMG submission 169105) | Sediment microbial communities from San Francisco Bay, California, United States - SF_Oct11_sed_USGS_8_1 | ecosystem: Environmental > Aquatic > Marine > Sediment | place: USA... | reverse complement strand
GCCACTACATCTCATCAATAGGGATCTGGGGAGGGGTGCCCCTACATCTCATCAATAGGGATCTGGGGAGGGGTGCCCCTACATCTCATCAATAGGGATCTGGGGAGGGGTGCCCCTACATCTCATCGATAGGGAGACAGCTTAATCAATGGTTAGAATACTTGCTCCAAGATTTCTTAGATTCTAGATTTCAGTCTTAGGCAGGTCGGGCTCACACTTAACCTCCAGAATAAACCTCGGGGCTTAGGAGATCATCAATTGGGTATCCAAGTATCTGATAAGTAAAAGACATGAAGTAACAAGCATTTCGTCTTTTGCAGGATTTTACAGCCGTGTCTATGGCTACTGCTCACCCTCAGTTAACTAAAGGTTATTACCCATCTCGAGAAAAATTAAATGATGAGATTAACAGCGAGCCTCGGATTTATGAGAAATCAGAGGACATACAGAGAGTGATTATTGATGAGCACATCGCCAGAAATCGTGCCATCCGTCAAAAGATGGAGTCTTCGCAAAATTATCATCATTTCGGTAGTGATATAGTGCCGTACTCGTCTAACCAACAATCTTATCAAAGACAATTTACTCGACAGCAAAGAGCTTGCTACAATTCAGCTCCGCGATTACTCACTAACAAGCGAATATCGTATGCAGCCTCTTTGGGATCAGATGATAATCACCTCACTGACTATGGGTTTGCCCCGTGGCAATCCGCAAGGAAAGCCGAATCGATTACTGGTAATGCCAGTACTAGGCAGAAAGCACCAGTATTATCTTTACCAAAAAATCAAGAAAAACCGACACTTTCTTGGCACGCCAACACTTTAACTCGCTCTTCTGACAATATAACAATAGAAATCCTACATGTGTAGTCACAAGGTGACTAAACTAAGTAAACTCCCAGAACTGCCAGACCTATGGTTTTGGCCATTGCTACATCGAGATTGCATTGGTTTTTTTGGCAATGCATAATTCTTGAAATTCGGTTCATGGTTTTAATGTATAACTGTCCTGTTTAGAAGCAACAATCTTTTTGTTTATTATACGATCTCGCTGTTGAGACATTGATCTCTTGATGATATTTTTTCTTAACAATTATAATGAGCGCACACACCCAGAGTCCATCTCACAATAAACAATGCAATCCCAAAACCTGCAAGCCGATGTCAAATATCCAGGGTCCTGGCTTTCCAGCACGCCCACTGTCTCCAATGATTCTCTAACACCCTTTGTCGCCATACCTTCCCTAAAGCCAGACACCTAGTTCACATGAATACCCAAACTTCTTTGGAGTTGTCCTCTCCAGGCACACCTTTCAGTCGCGAGATAAGTTGACCAATCAGATATATGTAAAATGGAATGAAAACCCCCTTTCCATTCTATAGGCTCTATATGAGTCATGCGAAATGAAAACCATATTTACCATGGGCCATTTTCCTCAGGATTCGCTATGCCTTCATAGGAATTCAGTGGTCTATAAGCATTTCAGTGGGTAGTATATTGAAGTGAATGTGAAAATTGATACTGTGAGTAGGTGTATACTTAGACGCCTGTGCCAGTGTGACCATGAGTTTGACTGTGTGTCCATGTCTAATTTTATGGGTACTCTCCAAATAAATCAGATTTTTCCGAGATCATTGATTGACCATCCGAATAAGCGAATCGTTCTATTATTAAAGCCAAATTATCAATTGGTTTCCCTTTCCTGAAGCTATAGGCCAGGTGGTTATTGATTGGTGGACAAGTAAATTCAATCAAGCGATAGCACCTTTGAGGTGAGACCTATAATAGTATAGCTCTATAGTGACTGTGAGCGATTCGTTCAGCAGCGCTACTCAACGGGATACGCATTGAGACATTCGATTAGATATTTCACCACTGGTAAGTAAAAAAGTTGAGCGTGAGGAGCTTTCTTGTTACTTGATTGGTACATATCTATTCAAATAGTACCACTGGGTTTGGCTAAAGCAAATTTAGGAGCTTGTTGGAGAACTGGTGTTATGATAAACAGTCAGAGAAAAACAACTAGTTTTTGATGTAGCAAATAAAAGGCCATAACTTTTCAAACTCTCAACTCTGAACTTTTATATCTGAGGTCACATAATTCTGAGCTCTTATATCTTGACTATTCGACAACATTTGATTGGCAAAAGTGTCTCCCAGGAAGCTCTACTAAAACACTGGACAGTTTTCACAGTCAATGGTTATCACGGGAGGAAAGTCACTTTATGAATAGAGTGATATAGTCATAGTGAAGTAGACTCAGGGTGAGTACATGTATCCGTACTAAGTTTTGAATTCTGCTCCTTTGAGCTGCCCTTTTACGAATCGTTATAACCTCATTGATGACCGATGCATATGCTTTTCGTAAAGCGCCCTCTGTATTACATATTATTGTATTGTGAGGTTTGTTTTTGCTTACAAATGACATGACAAACTCAATGAGGAGTCTTTCATAGTTAGTATTTTGGGGTTAACACCTCTATAATGTGTTCATTGTTTCTTTAGAAGGGTCATTGATACTGAAGGCGATAGCAAAACAGCTAGGATTGTGGCCAGGGCTGGAGGTAGTCTATCAGGCTAGCAGGGGAATTTGTAGCGATTTTGTTAGCTAGATAAAGGATTTCCGAACAAAGTGAAGGACGAAAGACACAGTAAGCAACACACTACAGACTGACGTACGCAGGTATTGTAGGCCACATCTACATCTACTTCTAGTAGATGACAGGCTAGTTGGATATATGTTACATGTACACTTTGCGATGTATAGACTTTGGTCGGATTGTGAAGTAAGATATATTGCACTAGTTCTCTTCCGTATTGTGTGCTTGACCATGCAATTAAACAGAAAACATGTTTTATTTTCATTTATTGCTATCCATGAGCAGTTGGTCCTCCTATATATGGAGCATGAGCCGACATGAACAGGGCTCAAACTCAGAAACTACCGATCTCAAGCCGAACGCTCCAGCCACCGAGTTCGTTAAACTGACCCCGACATGACCAGGACTCAAATTAGGGTAGGATAGTAGGATCGCTCAGTGGCTAGAGCTGTAGGCTCAAGATTCAAAGAGCCTGGGTCCAGATCCTATTCGTGCGGAGCCTCCACTTTGAGAATAAACCCCTCACATTATTTCTAGTTGCTACCGCTCCAATGATCCTCAAGATTAGGGTCCATTTAACAGGATGGTCAAGAGCCGAGTCAAAAAAAAGGAAGCGCCCACAAAGAACAGCAGTGCTTGATTGAGATTGCATCATTTTGGTGATTGCAGGAACTCTCATAGCATGGCGACGGGTATACTCGGTGAGATAGCCTCAATAGACTATGTAGAAGCGGACTATGATCCTTGCAGAGAATGGCTGAGATTGATCACAGCTGTAACGGCAATCTTACTTGGTTTAGCGGCGGTTTATCCTATACACCTCGGTGTAGACTGTTATTTAGACAGCGCAGATGAGGTAGTCGATCTCAAACAATGTAAAAACATTTTCAACATCGAGTTTTCCATGTCATTGATGGTCGGAGCGTGCGTTGTAGAGTTGGTGATGGTAATGCTATTTTTCTATGCATGTCGTCATGAGTTCTGCTGCGTTAAGAGAAAATATAAACGACCGTTGATTGTGCCATGCCGTGGCTGCGCAGATGGACCAGGTGATCAAGTTAGAGTGACACCTATCCAAGCACCCTGATCTCATAACCTTCCACAAACTTTAACCTGTACTGATTTTTGTTAGTTTGCTCTATTGAATACAGGATTTCTATCTATTTGTGTAGTGAATTCTTGTTGCTGGGTATCACCAATCACTTAAACAGCTCTGATCAACTTCTACAGCGCGGCTAATATAGCCAATAAGTAACACCTTTCTCATAAGTAAGAGGTCTCAGTTTGCCTTTCACAGTGTAACATCAATAGGTTTGCCATTGTGATTGATTTTTCGCCTATCATGCAGCTGCAAGACAATTGTGGGGAATGTCAGCATGTATCTGAGACTACACTCCAAACAAACACACAGTCTTACATAATAAATACCGGCATCATTTTCAATTTGATAAACCAAAACCATAGTCAGCGGTATACAAAGAAAAACCGAAAAGAGCATTATATATCCACTTTATAAAACCTCAGCTAGACGACTTTGTTTGTTTGAGTTGCTGTGTTGAGAGGAAATCCAGTTGATCCAACTGGCTAAGTAAGTCATGAGCGCCTACCTACAAGGGAAAAATAATGGTTCTCAAGTGTATTTATATACTGAATCAATTTTAACTCCACTTTCACTCGGTAATTACTGATTGCCAGGAGGGGTTTTCTGCATGGATATTCAATTCACCGTGAGCGTGTGGATAACGGGATAGCTGAGTGGTAGAATGCTGGGCTTGCAGCTGTGAGAACTTGGGTTTGAATCTCAGTCAATCTCGGTCTTCCGTCAGGAGTACCCCAGAGGTGAGCACAGATACTGACCCGCTCGCGGTACTCTATGTTGAGATGAAAAATCACCTAAATAACCCGGCAGCTTCACCGTAATAACCCGGCAGCTTCACCGTAATAGAGAAGACATCATATAAAGCAGAAAGCACCCGGATGAGATTTATAGTACAGTACAAACCTTAGCATTGTGGATGCAATCATTTACTCCGGGTTTCTCAAATGAAGGTCCAAGCAGCACCAGATGAAGACCTTCATTGTCTATCAGTTTAAAAATCTCGGAGATTTTATCCGGATGACCGACCGGATATTGCGGTATAGCACCCTAAAGAGAGAGATGGCGGGAGAACTCTGGTCATGGCATCGTTGACAGTCCATTGCATTCGTTACTTGTACATGGTCTCACAGTTTTCTTTATGGCTCAGCCACTACAACTAGCACCATTTTAGTTGTGGATAAGCACAGGAGGCACACTCTGAAAATTTAAACTGACTTTTGCTTAAAAGTGCACCGATAGACAGGAAATAAAGATATCATGTCAAGCTTGCAAGTTCACAACTGGTTGATGGGTTGTCACAATGGTTTGGAAGCTTCATGCACCACAATGATAATAACAAGTAATCCTATGCTCCCAAAATCCTTCCTGTTACAACCTTATTAATTCAATTTTATCATCCGACTGTTGAGGCTTACTGAATGGGCCCAATTTAAAGCGCTCTTACAAACATTGGGTTTGTAGAGGTTTCAGTTCTCACACTCACCGTCAGAATTTGGGCCCTAACATTGACTGGGTCACTTTTTAGATTCAACTGTTCATTAGTAGACTGCACCGCAATATTTTCTACGTCAGCCAGACTGGGATTACTGCCAAACACCTCATTGAACCACGCTCCTCCCATCATGCACTGCAACAGGAAGCGAACAAGACATGGTTATTAAGTTACTGTGGTCAACTGGCTATTAATACAAAAAGATCGAAGCAGTCAGGAAATTCAATGTTATTGTCTGTGTTATACAAGCGAGAAACCTGCTTAAACCTTCCCATTAAGAACCAAGAATAGATGTGGCATCATATGCCCAGTGGCATTGAATAACTACATTAGATCGATACCAACTACTAGACTTTATATGCTGAATTCCATCCAAATAAAAAAGCGTGCTGAAAATTTTCACATTTTCTGCTATTATATTAAGAAACTACATTTACAGATATAAATACATGTATACACGTAGACAATGATCACAATCAATGGAGGCACTTTGTGACCAAACGCATTTTAGAATGGAAGTTCATTTATTATGGCATACCTGAAATACTTATTTAATTATGGTGCACACAACAGGTCTCTTTTTATTACATATGTCTACAAATGTTATATATTTACCAATTTCTTCTCAACTGTGTGACTGGGAATTTCTTTGAATTGAATGAGAACGCTCACTGTAGTTGAACCATAATCACAGAGGATCGTGTGGGCTACATTACCGTGACTTTAACCGTAGATTTATCTTCCCTATCATGCTGAGGGAAGACTGCCGAGTCGTAAATCACACCGAGATTGTTAACAAGTTTCTCAGAGCTCGGCACCAAATGCCCAAATGCCTACAACAATATATGACTTAGGTTAGGTGCACTGTTTCGGTGGAGTGGTCATGGAATGACCACATGGTCAAGTGCTCGAGAAGAACAATATCCCATAATATAAAATTCAGCAACTCACCTGTGACACAGAGACCTGGTCTCTGGGATACTCCAGTATAGCTGTGGCTACGTCCACGGATGGCATAGAGCTGAGCCGACTCCTCAGCACTGAATGCTTCTCTTCCGGCAGCAGCTTAGCCAACGCGTTGGCATTAAGCGCTGACACGACAATGTCAGCTTCCAGTGGTCCAGACTCAGTATCCACCTAGAGGGAGTCAGTAAATCAGAGGTTCAGAGCAGAATCTATCTTACAGTTACATTAGCTGGTATCACAAAATCTTACACATTTTCTGCACACTGGGTCAGAATGAGTTGTCAGAGTGTGATCAACCAGGGAAAAATCACTTGAAATACCCCCACGCCAGCTGAAAATTGAACCTGGCTCACGGAGAAGACAGACAGTGAGATACACTGATTCTTCTACTGAGCTATCATGACCGATCAGACTATATTTGACCATTAAAAAAGTTGGGACTCCACATCTTAGATAAGGCGTATACCTGCTATCTATATTTAAAGGGGTTATGTCACGGTCGGTGGTAGACGTACTTTCAGAGTTGTGTTCCCCATTCTTAAAGGTTGGATGACGAGGCAAATTTTTTTTGGCTGATCAGAAACAGCATGTCTCCAAGCCTACCTGAGTCAAGTTACAGGCACAGCAAAAGTGCCCTTAAATCCGTGCTAAAGATGGCAAAATTAGGACCATCTGAAAAACGTTTTTAAAAAGGCGGAGCCTAATCGGCCATTTATATGACGTATAATGTCGCAAGTTTGATGACTAGTCAATGGCCAGGCACTCAAGGTTGCAAACATATTGCTGGCCTGTTTACGCAATAAGAGCAGCTGTTTGGCTATTAGTACCGGACATAAACTAAGACTGAAAGACCGTTTTCGAAAGAGGTGAGTAAATTCACTCGGTCACCGAGTTAGTATCACTCACTTTGATTGCGAGGTAGACTAAGAGTTAGGACTAAGCTAAACGTAGTGAATTCATAGGTATTTGTTTTCGTTTTTGGGCCCATTTCACGCTGATCCCAATAGTCAGAAGTGTGACAAAGTTGTAGAAGTTGGACTTTGGCTACCCATCGCGCAGGCGCGCATATGTATTAACGCGGACCCGCTGTGATGTCTTTGGCGACAATTTACGTCACGCGAGAAAAATTTAAACTGAATGAAAGTTCATTTGAGAATTCCAAGATTTAACCGTATTTTTTACTACATCGCCTGCTCAGTATGAACTTTTATTCAACTCAGGCAGGTTTTTGAGACACACTGATTCTGATAAGCCAAAAAAAAATTTGCCTCGTCATCCAACCTTCAAAGGGAGACAACTCCGCATTCATCGCAGCGATAGCGGGTGGTATCTTTCCAAAAAGCGAATATCGGTCACTTGAATAACGGCTGCCCAAATGGCACAAATAGAAATAAAATGGGATCTAATTACTAAAATTTGATAACCTTATGATCTTTACTCCCTCACAGCATCGAGTGGAATTCAAAATTGAACGGAATATTGGAGAAAACTTAAGTTATAAGAAGTGCTTTGGCGGTTTTTCCTAGCCCTAAATAGAGGCCGTTGCGTTCAGGCCTCTATCATTGCGCAATAATGGCACTAATGCTCGCTGACAGGTGAAAAACTCCACACTGAAACCCTATTCCTATATCTTTGTTGGACACTTCTCTATTTAGACTTGTGCAACTACAGGCTTAGTATGCACCTGCAAAAGGATTTTCAAACATCAGCGCGTAAGCTGAGAAATCAATGCAAACACCAACAGCTCTGTGTTAATTTCCTATCTCGAGGCCAATTCCGTTGCGTCAACGGTCTGAAAAGTGCGTCGCAGAGGGCTCTAAGTATGCGCATTGGATAGAGCTATACCACAGCTTCCATTTGTTTATGGTAGGCTTCAGAATCTAAAAACAAGTGAAGACACTTTTGGCATGACATAACCCCTTTAAAGCCAGTAACGTGATCTGTAGTCTGACTTTTTTAATTGAGGTGTATCTCGTGTCAGCCTTTGCTGCCCATGAAGTCGTAGAACCAGAAATTCTTCCCCACGTATAATATATGTTCAAACTCTATCGGCAGTCTTAACCTTCATTGAGTAGGATAACAGGATAGCTGAATGGTAGAGCGAATTCCGGTCATAGTGGGCCTGTGCTATGAGTATGAGCTCCTCACTTTAGTTCTAGCTCAAACCAAAAACAAGCCTCATTATGAGGTGGAGTGTTCATACTGAGTCGTTTTTCGCGCTCCATGCTAAGCCTTAACTAGTGAGAAGACAACTATCTAACCTGGGGGCTTCACCATGATAATGGTGAATATGACACTAAACAATAACCTACATTTAGTATATACAGATGTTTTTAACTCATTTAAGACTGACCAGAAATCCACTGCCTGTCTTCTGGAGCCCGGTACATGGACAATTTGTTCTTATATCTACACCCTGGTTAGTGAGATCTGTTGTTATGGCGTCTACAAGTGTCTGTATGCCTGTGTCAAAGTTCCACATGGCCCATTTCTCATCCACGGCTTTCCTACACAGAACACTATCAGTGACCACTCCTAGAAATATACCAGGTACAGATTGTACGGTGAGCCCTGAAGACCACAAAGAATCTGTCCGTTGGATTGGTAAGCCCCGAAATTGCAGTACAGAAACAAGTAAAGATAGTGCGTTCTTAGGAAGGCTTGGAAGAAACATGGGGCATCGAAGCATCGCAGATTGCAACTCACTACCATAAACATACAGAGCATTTTAAGAACATGGCTTAATAATGAGTTTGTAAATAAATGGATAACACAACTCAGTAGACTTAATTGATGTGACATGGTGTTCAGTTCAAAGAGGTTCACACACAAGGGGCGGGATTCTGTTTTGGTAAAACAAGAACTAGTGTCGGATTAACGTTGCAGTAGCCGTATTCCCAGGGAAACAACCCAAATATTCGCCCCACATCCCAATGAAATGAGAAAGAAGTCCAGGGTTCCTTGGCCTATAGATAACTCCATGTTTTGAATTATTGATCATCTTGCGATCTAGGCTTGGGCCAGTAATGATTGTGTCCTATTTTTTTAAGTTTGATAGATCTATTGACAGTAACCAAGCTGGCGCAGACCATAAAGTTGGTTCGCCAGACTCATGCGACATCGTCACTGGAGTATCATCATCAGAGGACCAACCTCATTGTTGGCTATGGCTGAGTAAGATAGCGGGTGAAGGATAAGATAGGGATATGAATAGTGGGTTAACCCAGCCGTTAAAACGCTGTGCTTGCAACTGTGAGAAGCTGGGTTCGACTCCAGGCCACGGCGGGCCTTTGTTGTGAGCATGAGCTCCTGACATTTATCCTACCGATCCAACAAGCCTCATGCTTAGGAGGTCCGTTAAATAGGATGGGCAATTGCCTGAGTAGAAAAATACTATGTCGGTGCATTTTTGGGTGGCTGAACAGTCTAAGGTGGACGGTGAAACCACGATTGCAAATGAGGTAGTGGTGATGGGGGGGAATTGTCTGCATTATATAACCCTACTGAGGGATGACTCACCAGTCATCTCAGCTGGTACTTTGGTGAAATTACGTAAAATAGATCCGTATTTATCTTCTATTATCTTGGCTCTTGGATTGAGTGCGTTCATACTCGTGTTGCGTATATCCCCCGCTATGATACCGCGTACCATCGGATCAGCCAAATACTCCGCAACCTGTTAAAGACAGAAAGCTTTATTCACTCGAGTGTATAATTTAACTTAGTACATTGAGTGGGCAATTCATCGCATACCCAACAACTTGGTATCTCAACTTCTCCCAATATCAACTAGCTAGTTGTTTGACGTTGACGTGGTTGCCAGCTAGCTATCACAGATAAAGTTCGAGCACCTTCTTGGTGAGCTTATTGCAGATGAAACATTGGTCTGCTGCTAGTCTGTACTGCTATCCGGTAAATATCGCTTCATATAAGCGCAATTGATTTGATTCACATGAAAATAATAAAGCAAACGGTTTGTTGTGTTCATTGAATCACCCAATACTAAACTGTAAGTGTTCATCATGGTACTGTACGTACTGAAACACAGTATATAAGCATAGACAACCATCCATCAGGACATGGTAGCAGTATGGTTACACTAAGTGTGTGCCGAACCATGAAAGAGGAAGGTAACTCCAAAATGCGTAGGAAGACAAATCGAATGGCGTAAGCGAAGAGCTATGTAGGATTATCCAGGATTAAGGAACGATAATCTAGAGTAATTATGGCTCTATTCAGCATGGCGGTGCCTAAAAAGGTGAGACGCGACCATCTGCTAAAGACACAATTCCCAGCACATAAAACCTACATACATTTGGGTAGGTTTATGGCGGCACCTGTGTATTACGGGAGACCATAGTGTTATTATAAAGCTAACGCCCTGGGCAAGCCTGACATATTGGAAGGTGACTACATCCAGTCCCATTTTTTCTCCATCAGGATACTCGCCGACTCAGTGCGAGGCATTGTGCAACAAAACTCCGCTGGCAGTTTGGGAAAGCTGGTTAGAATAACCTAAGTTTCAACGGATCACCTGGTGAGAACTCTGCTACTTCTTCATGAGAAGGGAGAAAAAGATCTTTGACAGTCATAGAACAATTGTAACCTCCGTTTGATGGATCAAAAAGTGCGCGTTTAGAGGGAGCTACAGGGAGCTATATATCACCAACCTCCTTGCCCATCCTACGGGATACGAAACTGTAGATGCTTTCATCCTTCCCCCTGAATTCATCCGACCCTGGCATCCTCGCTTCCGACAGCGCCACAGATAGCATAGATTTTGAGAATGGCGGTCGCTTGAAGACCATCGACATGAAGCTGTTGGGCAATGGATGGAGTTTGCCATTCAGATAAATATAGCGATTTTTGCCTGCAGGACTGTTTTTATTGACACTGATAACTCGATCCGAAAGGCCCAACTCCTCACTCTAAAGTTAAGAAAGTTATAACAGCCATTCTGCAAGAAGAGTACACGCGAGCAGCATGACTGATATATGCAATTTCAGTCAGCAGATGGCAGTAAATCAATGAAGATGGTGAGATACAAAAGTTTTACACCAGCCGGCATAGGCTGCATTTGTTCAAGAAGTTACTAGACGGAGGACTGATTTAGTCCATATTTTGACCAAACTCATTTGAGCGGTAAATAGCTATGGACTGATCATCAATAACTCCCGTTTTATGGCCATATGGCTAACAAGGTAGCACAGAGGCTGACTGCAGCTGTTACTCAATAAAATGTGCTTTGCATGTAATCTACCATGATGGAATAGGAATAGATAGAATCTGGAAACTGATAGAAGCAGGTGTTCGCAAGCACGCATCATTTCCATACCAGGCCTGTCGTTCGCTTACCAAAGCTAATGCTGACATGGCAGGTTGTCCAGATGCTCGTAAACTTCTTGGGCCGCCCTCAAAAACTGCTCCAGTGCTGGGATCTTTATGACTGTTTATCCATCCGCCTAATCGGGGACTCTTCTCCAAAAGCACGACCTGTTACGAAGATTCACACCGAGTCAAACTACCGGAAAATACAGCTGATTATGATTGAAGGCAGGAAAGTTTAAAAGCAATTTAGTGAGTATCAAATTTGTACTGATGCAATTTTTCAGCAAAATCTCAACCATCGTACAGCCAGGGTAGGTTCGACTTTTGCGATCCAGGAAAGACTTTAGTTTAGTGGATAGATCACACAACTCAAGTGCAGGCACAGTTGTAGGCTCTAATCTTAGAAAGCCAATGGCGGTGGCAGAACGGACATTCAGCAAATGACTCCTCACAGGGAGAACGCGGGAGTTTAAATAGAAAGAGGCAGGCATTCACTGAAAAAACCTACCTCAGGCTTGACAGCGCCAGCTACAGTGAGAACCTTATGTTTCAGAGTTTGAATGAAGTACGTGTAGCTGAGACCGGAAATACCTCCGCCGAGAACTACGATTCTCCGTCTGTGACTCATTGTCTATAAGTAAAATCTGGTTTTAATCTCAACTCACTCAGTGGGACACTTGCGTTGACATTGTTACTATAACTATGTGTATCTGTACTTACACTGTTGGAGTAAGGCCCAGATGTACACTTAGTGCGGTTATCGGCTGAGCATAAGGAACAAGGAATAGATTAGCTATTAGTGAGTGTTAGCTTTTACAGTAAATGAGTAAGTGAGCATGGCAGTACAAGTGCATTGTCGTATTGGGTTGAGAGTGGAGCTCTGGACCTGGTAACGGTATAACACCGAGTAGTGCTAATTACTGTATGATATACTACGATTATGAAT
>Ga0224501_10003448_pt1 | contig 12435 bp, 10 predicted proteins | sample SF_Oct11_sed_USG_4_FD_169105 | JGI IMG/M metagenome (GOLD analysis project Ga0224501, IMG submission 169105) | Sediment microbial communities from San Francisco Bay, California, United States - SF_Oct11_sed_USGS_8_1 | ecosystem: Environmental > Aquatic > Marine > Sediment | place: USA... | reverse complement strand
GCAGGTGCTTCTTCAGTCATTGCCACCATGGGTGCTTCTTCAATTACAGGTTCAGGTTGAACTTCCATTTCTGGCGCAAGTTCTGGCTCTGACTCAACTGTTTCAGCGATAACCGGTGCTGGTTCAGCAAATTGTTTTGGTGCCCGACCAGGAGGATCAATCAACATGGTATATTCACGAAGCATACGACCATTTTTCCAGTTCATCTCCAGCAGGAAATTCATAAATGGTTCGCGAACAGTTTCCGTAGTCGTGACATGAATATAGTAGTCACCACTTGAGTTTTGTTTTACTTTAAAACGGAGTTTATTTAGAAGTGCGGTACGATCGATGCCCGAACGTAAAAATGCTTCCTCCGAAGCAAGTGCAACCGTCAAACTTTGAATATCACTAGCTGTTGCTGATACTAAAGTCACCTCAGCATTCAACTTCTCATTCAAAGATGATTTTAACTTGATTCCCCCAAATCCCAATGCCTGAACCGACAAAGGCGACATCGTTAGACCAGCAGATATAATAAAAACGGCCAGCTTACGCAGCATAACAACTCTCCACTTCATTTAGCGTCCCTCAACGCAACAGCCAATTTCAGGTGTATTTTCTTATTTTTCAATAACTTACCTAAAATTAGCTCGAAAATTCTTTATAAGTATGCAGTAACTATAGCTTATATGTAAAGTTTTACCAAAATTTCTGCAATTTGAACAGCATTAACTGCTGCTCCTTTTCGCATATTATCCGTGACTAACCACAAATTTATTCCATTTTCTGATGAAATATCTTCGCGTACCCTGCCAACATAAACTGAATCATTACCGGCAGACTCAGTTACTGGCGTCGGCCAGTCACCCGGAGCCTGTCCAGTGACTAATTCAATACCACTCGCTTCCTGTAATAATTCACAAACCTTAGCAGCAGAAATGTTTTCATGGGTTTCAATATGAACCGATGCAGCATGACCGATAAATACTGGTACACGCACTGCAGTGGCATTCACAGAAATTGAATTATCATTCAATACTTTTTGCGTTTCCCATACCAGTTTCATCTCTTCTTCGGTATAACCATTATCCTGGAACTCACCAATTTGTGGTAACACGTTAAAGGCAATTTGTTTTGGATAGGTTTTACATTTCACATCACGAAAGTTAAGCAACGCCGCAGTTTGCGAAGCGAGCTCTTCAGCCGCTTCTTTTCCTGAGCCCGAAACGGATTGATAAGTAGAAACATTAACCCGCTTTACGCCGGCTGCATCATGAATCGGTTTCAGTGCCATTAACATCTGTATTGATATACAACTGGGCAAGGAAACAATTTTACGTTTATTAATGTCATCCAGTGCTTCTTCATTGACTTCCGGAATAACAAGAGGAACATCGTTATCATTCCGAAAAGCGGGTGTACGATCAATAACGATACAGCCCGTGGATGCTGCCTTTTCGACATACTCTTTTGACAATGCTTCAGTTGAAACAAAAAAGGCAATCTGTACCCGCGAAAAATCAAACGTACTTACATCACCTATTTTTAAAGCATAGCCACTAAACTCCAGGCGACTACCCGATGATGTTTCACTGTCTAACAAATATATTTGTCCAACAGGAAACTTTCGTTCTTCAAGAACTTCAAGCAGTGTTTCACCGACGGACGTTGTCGCACCAACAATTGCTATATCTACTTTTTCTATCATAAAAACGCTCTGTATTTAAATGCAAAGACGCAGAGTTCACTAAGAAACATTTAAAACTTTGTGTTATTAGTGACTTTGCTAACTCGGCGTTAAATTATGACTCTAAAAGAATCCGCAGCATGCGACGTAATGGTTCCGCAGCACCCCATAACAATTGATCACCTACTGTGAATGCTGAGAGATAATCATCACCCATAGAAAGTTTACGCATACGTCCAACCGGTACAGTTAATGTTCCGGTTACCGCGGCTGGTGTTAATTCTTTAATCGTCACTTCGGGTTCATTAGCAACAACTTTAACCCAGTCATTATGAGAAGCTAACATGTCGTTAATTTCATCCATAGGAACATTCTGTTTCATCTTGATAGTAAGTGCCTGTGAATGACAACGCATAGCGCCAATACGTACACATAAACCATCAATAGGCACAGGGTTATTTGAACGTCCAAGAATCTTATTTGTCTCAACCTGGGCTTTCCACTCTTCCTTAGTCTGTCCGCTGTCTCGTGGTACATCGATCCAGGGAATTAAACTTGCGGCTAAAGGAGCTGGCCATTGTTCAGTTGGGTAGGCATCACTACGTATAAAATCTGTAACCGATTTATCAATATCAAGGATAGCTGTTGCCGGATCAGCATTCATATCTTTTACGTTATCGTTAATTGCACCCATTTGCGAAATCAGCTCACGCATGTTTTTCGCACCCGCACCTGACGCGGCCTGGTATGTCATCGGCGTAATCCATTCAACTAAATCTTTTTTAAACAAACCACCAACAGCCATCAACATTAAGCTAACCGTGCAGTTACCACCGACAAATGTTTTAACGCCATTTGTCAGGCCATCTTTAATAACGTCTTTATTTACAGGATCTAAAATGATAATGCTCTCATCAACCATACGTAATGATGATGCCGCATCTATCCAGTATCCATCCCAACCAGCTTTACGTAACTCAGGATAAACTTCATTTGTGTAGTCACCACCCTGGGCAGTAACAATGACATCCATTGCTTTAAGCTCATTAATATCTTTTGCATCTTTTAATGCAGGTACATCTTTACCTACATCAGGACCCGCTTGTCCTGCTTGTGAAGTTGTAAAAAAAACAGGTTCGATATCATTAAAGTCATTTTCTTCGCGCATACGTTGCATCAGTACTGAACCAACCATACCGCGCCAGCCTACAAACCCTACTCGTTTCATCTTGCTTGCCTCTAAATATTTAAATTCAAAATATAAAATCTTGAACCACAGAGGACACGGAGAATACAGAGAAAAATATTTATTTATAAAACTCTGTATACCGCTGTGACCTCTGCGGTGAAAAAATAATTACAATGCAGCTACAACTGCATCACCCATTTCAGAAGTACTGACTTTCTTCATACCATCTGAATAAATATCAGCTGTACGTAAATTTTGCTCAAGTACTTTATCGACTGCTTTTTCAACACGCTCTGCCATCGTACTTTCATCAAGCGAATAGCGTAACATCATGGCAACAGACAAAATGGTTGCCAATGGATTAGCGATGTTTTGTCCTGCTATATCAGGTGCAGAACCATGAATGGGTTCATACATACCCTGCCCTTTTGAATTCAGTGATGCTGAAGGCAACATACCAATTGAACCGGTTAACATAGCTGCGCAGTCAGAAAGGATGTCTCCAAACATATTTGTTGTCACCATAACGTCAAACTGTTTAGGTTCACGTACCAGTTGCATCGCCGCGTTATCGACATACATGTGTGATAACTCAATATCAGAATTATCTTTATGGCATTCGGTCACAACTTCACGCCACATTTCAGTTACTTCCAGTACATTGGCTTTATCAACCGAGCACACTTTACTATTACGCTTACGCGCGATATCAAACGCCACTTCTGCAATACGTTTTACTTCCGATTCTTTATAAACCAGCGTGTTATACCCCTGGCGTTCACCATTATCGAGAGTACGTACACCACGTGGTTGACCAAAATAAATACCACCTGTTAACTCACGTACAATCATAATATCTAAACCAGATACAACTTCAGGTTTTAAAGTTGAAGCACCTGCAAGCTGTGGATAAAGAATGGCAGGACGTAAGTTTGCAAATAAATCCAGCTCAGCACGCAAACCTAACAGCCCTTTTTCAGGACGTACCGATATATCAAGTGATTCCCACTTATAACCGCCGACTGCACCAAGTAAAATTGCATCGGCTGCTTTTGCTTTAGTTAATGTTTCTTCGGGTAAAGGTGAGCCTGTCTCATCATAAGCAGCACCACCTACCAGGCCTTCTTCCATTTCGAGCGCAAGGCCATCAGCTTGCAGTGCCTTGATCACTTTAACTGCTTCAGCAACAATTTCCTGGCCAATGCCATCACCTGGCAGAACTAAAATTTTCTTTGTCATATTACTTTTCCTAATTCAAATTTCACCACAGAGAAGTCAGAGGTTTACAGAGTTTTCTTTAAATTTTTCTCTGTGTTTATCCCTGTCCTCTTTGGTTTTAAAAATTAATTAAATACCGCGTTTAGTTAAACAACCAGGGTGCTTCAGCACGACGGCATTGCTCATAAGCTTTAATGTCATCTGTGTGTTGCAAGGTTAAGCCAATATCATCGAGGCCATTTAATAAACGATGTTTACGGAACTCATCAACATCAAACGCAATAGTGCTGCCATCAGGCTTTGTAATGATTTGCTTTTCTAAATCAACATTTAACTCGTAACCTTCTGTTGCAGCGACATCGTTAAATAAATCATCAACCACAGCTGCATCTAACTTAATTAACAAAATGCCGTTTTTAAAACTGTTACTATAAAAGATGTCAGCAAAACTTGGAGCAATAACAACACGGAAGCCATAATCCAGCAATGCCCATGGCGCATGTTCACGACTTGAACCGCAACCAAAGTTTTCACGGGCAAGTAATATTTGTGCCCCCTGGTAACGTGACTGGTTTAAAATAAAATCTTCATTTAATGGACGCTTAGAGTTATCCATGCCTGGTTCACCGTGATCAAGATAACGCCACTCATCAAATAAATTAGGACCAAAACCGGTACGCTTAATTGACTTCAAAAACTGCTTAGGAATAATAGCATCGGTATCAACATTCGGCCTGTCCATCGGTGCTACGATTGCTTTTAAATTAATAAATTTTTCCATCGTCATTATTTCCTGTCTTTTTTTATGACATCAAGTCATTAACATCAACAAAGTGACCGGTTACCGCTGCTGCGGCAGCCATTGCCGGACTGACTAAATGTGTACGTCCACCCTGACCTTGTCGACCTTCAAAGTTTCGATTTGAAGTAGAGGCACAACGTTCTCCGGGTTCTAGCCTGTCAGCATTCATGGCTAAACACATCGAACAACCCGGCTCACGCCATTCAAAACCTGCATTAGTTAAAATTTTATCCAGGCCTTCTTTTTCAGCCTGTTGCTTAATTAAACCTGAGCCCGGAACAACCATCGCAAGTTTAATATTACTGGCAACTTTACGTCCCTTAGCCACTTCTGCTGCAGCACGAATATCTTCAATGCGTGAATTAGTACATGAACCGATAAACACTTTATCTACCTGGATTTCATTCATGGGTGTATTAGCCGTTAAGCCCATGTAATTTAATGCCGCAACCATACCTTCACGTTTAACATCATCTTTTTCATCTGCAGGATCAGGTACCTTGTTATCGATGCCCACCACCATTTCGGGTGATGTCCCCCAGGTGACCTGGGGTTTAATAGATGTTGCATCAATATTCACAACAGTATCAAAACTGGCATCAGCATCACTGTGTAAGTCACTCCATGCTTTCACCGCCTGCTCCCACTGTTCATCTTTCGGTGAGTATGGACGACCTTTAACAAAATCGATGGTCTTTTGATCAACCGCAACCATACCTGCACGTGCACCCGCTTCAATGGCCATATTGCATACTGTCATACGCCCTTCCATTGAAAGTGCACGAATCGCATCACCCGCAAACTCAATCGCATACCCCGTACCACCGGCGGTACCAATTTCACCAATGATTGCTAAAACAATATCTTTGGCAGTGATGCCTGCATTCACTTCACCATTAACGCTCACCAACATGGTTTTAGATTTCGCCTGTACCAGGCACTGCGTCGCCATGACGTGTTCAACTTCTGATGTACCAATGCCATGCGCTAAGGCACCAAAAGCACCATGGGTTGAAGTATGTGAATCACCACACACCACGGTCATGCCCGGTAAAGTAGCACCCTGTTCCGGGCCAATGACATGAACAATACCCTGGCGAATATCATCCATTTTAAATTCAGTAATACCAAAATCAGCACAGTTCTGATCCAGGGTCTCAACTTGTAAACGGGACACAGGATCTTCAATACCCTTGCTACGATCCGTCGTGGGGACATTATGATCAGGGGTCGCCAAATTGGCATCGATACGCCATAAATTACGATCAGCCAAGCGCAAACCTTCAAATGCCTGTGGTGAAGTCACCTCGTGCACTAATTGGCGATCTATATATATGAGTGCGGTACCGTCACCGTTATCACGTACTACATGTTGATCCCAGATTTTTTCATATAAGGTCTTGCCTGCCATTTTTGCGTCCTCTTAATCAGATGGCTTCTTTTCCAGAAGCGCAAATATAGCCGCATATCAACTATTACACAAATTCATTATTTTCATATAAACTATTCCTAAAAGTTATATACAAATCAGGACTAAAATGGATATTCCAAACCTACAGGCTTTTGTTGCGGTGGCAGAAACATCATCATTTTCAATGGCTTCCGAGCAGCTATATCTTACCCAGCCGGCCATTAGTAAACGCATTTCTGCTTTAGAAAGTGAGCTGGATATCCATTTATTTGACCGTATTGGACGTAAAGTCACCTTAACCGAAGCCGGCAATGCACTATTAAGTCGTGCCCGCACTATTTTGCAGCAGGTCGAAGATTCAAAGCGTGCGATTCAAAACCTCTCGGGGCATATTGCGGGTAAGCTCAGTATTGGTACCAGTCACCATATTGGTTTGCATCGACTGCCCCCGGTATTGCGTGCCTTTACCCAAACCCATCCCGAGGTAGAGCTGGATTTACACTTTATGGATTCCGAAGAAGCCTGCCATGCTATTGAACATGGTGAACTTGAGATGGGCATTGTGACTCTGCCATTAGAACCGGCAAAAGTTCTTCAAACTCACCAGGTATGGCCCGATCCATTAGACATCGTGGTCAACCAGTCTCATCCATTGGCCTCACTAAAAAAAATTACAGTAGATCAATTAGCAAACTATTCAGCCATTCTTCCTACACGTGGAACCTATACCCGGCAAATATTTGAACATACTTTGCGTAAACATAAGCTGGAATTAAAAGTGGGGCTTTCTACCAATTATCTCGAGACAATTAAAATGATGGTCAGTGTTGGACTTGGCTGGAGTGTTTTACCTCGCAGTATGATTAGTAAAGATCTTAAAACACTAAATATTGATGGTATAACACTGGAACGCCAGCTTGGTATGGTATGGCACTCTGGTCATACCTTATCCAATGCTGCCAAAGCCATGTCAGCTATGCTTATATCCAGCATCAAAATATGATAACTTTCAACATTATTAAACAAACCGGTCTATACTAATCTCAGGTTGTTATTGAAGGAAATTATAATAAAAATGATGGAAAAAACAGCGAAACACATCCTGGTTGTCGATGATGATGAGATGCTCCGATCGTTTGTTAAAGAACTATTAAAGCTCAATAACTATACTGTCTCAGAAGCCGCTGATGGCAAAGCAGGTATAAAAGAATTCAGAGAAAATACTCCCGATCTTGTTATTACAGATATCATTATGCCAGAGATGGAAGGCATCAGTTTTATACGTAAATTACGTGAATTTAATGAAGATACACCCATCATTGCAATAACAGGTAATATTCATGGCCACATGGATGAATACCTTGAAATTTCTTCAAAAATTGGGGCCAATGAAATATTACGTAAACCGGTTAAATCAAAAGAATTTCTGGATGCTATTGACCGTCTTACATGATAATAGTTACTTTAAATCCTGGTTTATTTTAAATCCCGCTTAAGCCGCTCGTTATCAAAACTTGCACCAAGATAGTCAGTAATAATTTCTAAATCTTTTTCTGCATTTCCAAGGCAACTTGTTGCACCGGGTGATGGTGTCATATTAAAAATTAAACCATGGCCCGTGTTTAGCTTGGCTTCTCCTAAGTGTAAGCAGTGTTCTTTCTTATCAATCATGACCGGGCGTATGCCCCCGGTTTTCTTTGCAAAAGTTAAATCTTTTAACTTCAAACCCGGTATAATTTTTCGCGCGTCATTCAAAAATAAATGCCTGCGAATAAAAGGAATTTCAAAACACATGTTCTTAAACAGGTAGTTACGAATATCTGCTACCCGTAATAGTCCCCAAAGTGTTTTAACAACATTAATGTCCAGTTTTAAAATATATAAAAACTCCGGTAATGTTTTCCAGTTATAGCGCTCAAGAACAGGTAAGGCTAATGCGGTAGGTCCTAAACGCGTTTTACCCGGAACTAATACATCCGGATCACCATGAATGGCGGCAAACGGAAGTTTGTCATTTTGCACGGTATACACCTTTCCTTTTAAGACATCGGGTGCAAAATAAAAGCTACCTGCCATGGGTAAACAGGAAAATTCCTGTCCATAGCCCATGCGGTGGGCGAACAACAAACTATGCCCGCCAGAAGAAACAACAACAAACTTTGCCTCGTGATTTCCCTTAGAGGTTTTTACCGTATAACCATTAGCTGACTTTTTAATTTTCGAAACTTTACTATTGAGCATAACCTCAACTGTTTTACCCTTTACTGATGTTGCCTGCTCAACAAAGGATTGTGATAAAGCCTGGAAATTCACCGCGGTATATTCATCAAGTACAGCTAATGCAACGATATCTTCCTTGCGCCCGTTAATGACAGCAGGTTCAACTTTTTCAATCTGATCTTTTTCTAAAAGTTGCATCCCGGGATAATGAGGTCCGAATTCCCTGAAGCGCTCACGCAGTTGACGTACTTCTTTGTCGCCAACACCGATCACCATTTTTGAATATTTATAAAGGATCTCATCTTTATTTTTTAAGCCAACCGCATAACGTACCACCATGTTCGCCGAGGCTTTAACCTGGAGGGCTTTTTCAAGCGTATAATTTGTTTCAATATCACCGCAATGTAAGGTCTGGCTGTTATTGCGTCCATGTGAATTTACGTTGGCAATGACATTATATTTTTCCAACAACATCACATCATTGATGTCAGAATATTGCGCGAGTAGATACAGTAACGCGGTACCGGAAATTCCACCGCCAATAATAATAACATCATGAGTATGTGCTTTATCCACTGAACTTCCTTTTGTTAATAATCATAGTTTGCTTATCGGCAATGCTGATTCGGAACTAAAGCATTCAGGCCGGGATTTTTTTATACGCTATATAAGCCGCGACTAAACTTATAAATGCTGCAATCATAAAAGTCGTTGTGGTGCCAATGGACTCCCAGGTATAGCCTGCATATAAACTTCCTAATGCACCACCGGCACCAAAACTAACACTGCTATAAAGTGCCTGTCCTTTGCCCTGGTGCTTGCCAATAAAATAATGATGAACCAGCTGAATGGCAACTGCATGATAAACACCAAACGACGCGGCATGCAGTACCTGTGCGAACACCATTAAAGGCATGCTGACCGGGAAAAATGCGATGATTACCCAGCGAACAGCAGCGAGCAGTAAACTTGTAATCAATAATTTTTTTAAACCGAACTTAGGAACGAGTTTGTGCATCATCATAAAAATGAGTACTTCGGCAAATACACCCAGGGCCCATAAGAAACCAATAAAGGACAACGAGTAACCATAATCCTGCATATAAATTGAATAAAAGGTGTAATAAGGACCGTGTCCCATTTGCATGAGAAAACATATTACCAACAAGCCCATCACTTCCGGACGTTTAAGGACATTTTTTAAGGGTTCATGGTCAATGTGCACATGAGCCGCTGCATTTTCAGGAACAATCAGGCTGCTAAACCAGATACTGATAAACAGTCCCATTAAGACAAAAGGCAGGTAGGAAATCTTTGCTCCTTCTAATTGTTGCCCAATAATCCAGACTGCAACAATAAATCCAATGGAACCCCATAAACGCACCGAGCTGTAACGGTGTGTATCATCGCCCAGATGGGTAAAAGTCGTCGCTTCAAATTGCGGTAAGGTCGCATTCCAGAAAAAGCTGAACAGCATCATCACCACGATCAACCACCAGTACTGATGCGAAATAAATACACCGGTAAAAGCCAGTACAGAAAGTAAACCACCGAGACGCACGATCGCCATACGCTTACCGGTATGATCAGCAACCCAACCCCAGATATTTGGTGAAATAATTTTAGTTGCCATGATGGTCGCCATCATGGTGCCAATAGCAGCGGCACTAAAATCCAGAGATTTCAGGAAAAGTCCCCAGTATGGGATTAACGCTCCCAGGCTGGCGAAATAAAAAAAGTAAAAACCGGATAAACGCCAGTACGGCATTGGATTATTCTGTCGATGCAGGGATGACGGGAGTATCCACTTTCACATCGGCGTTTTGCGCACGGTTACGTAACAGGTGATCAACCAGTACCAGGGCTAACATGGCTTCAGCAATCGGTGTGGCCCGTATACCCACGCAAGGGTCATGACGCCCCTGGGTAACAACCTCGACGGGTTCACCTTCAAGATTAATTGTTTTGCCTGGAATACGAATACTTGATGTCGCTTTTAACGCCATGCTAACGGTAATATCCTGTCCCGATGAAATTCCACCTAAAATACCGCCGGCATTATTTGATAAGAATCCATCTTTCGTTAATTCATCACGGTGCTCAGTGCCTTTTTGCTCAACACAATCAAAACCTGCACCAATTTCAACACCTTTTACAGCGTTAATACACATCATCGCATGGGCAATTTCGGCATCAAGACGATCAAAAATAGGCTCACCTAACCCCGGTGGAACACCGGTAGCGACCACGTTAATACGCGCTCCAATTGAGTTACCTTCTTTACGCAAGGCATCCATGTAGTCTTCAAGTTCTTTTACTTTGGCGGCATCAGGAAAAAAGAAGGGGTTATTTTCCACTTCGTTCCAGTCAAAATTTTCATACTTGATAGGACCAAGCTGGGCCATGTAACCATGTATTTCGATACCACAGGTTTCTTTGAGGTATTTCTTGGCGATCGCACCCGCGGCAACCCGCATCGCGGTTTCTCGTGCAGAAGAGCGGCCACCACCACGGTAATCACGTAAGCCATACTTATGATGATAAGTATAATCCGCATGCCCCGGACGGAAACGATCCATAATATCTGAATAGTCTTTTGAACGCTGATCCGTATTATGAATAATCAAGGCAATAGGTGATCCTGTTGTCACACCATCAAATACACCGGATAAGATTTGTACTTCATCAAGTTCACGTCGTTGCGTGGTATGGCGCGTTTTACCTGGACGACGTCTGTCCAAATCACCTTGTAAATCTGCTTCGGTGATTGATAATCCAGGTGGGCAGCCATCAACAATACAACCAATTGCTGCGCCATGACTCTCACCAAAACTGGTGACTGTGAAAAGCTTTCCGAGGGTATTTCCAGACATAATATAGGCTACTTTTTATTCAATTTTATTAATTCTATCAAGAATTTAGGCTATTTAAAATTATTCTTATTAAGATAGTGAAATATTAAAGAAATACCCGGGATGGCCGAGTTATCTTATTAACCTTAATTGATATAGACTAAAAGAAAAAGATTCACAATCATGGATGTGTTCCCTTACCCGAATAAAAAGATATGATAAATAAAATGGACAAACTCATATCATTGAAGAAATGGAAACTGAGTAAGAGCACATTACTCCTTCTAGCCAGTTTTACCAGCATTTTACTGGTAACATTTGCTGCACTCGGCATTATCTCAATACAAATTAAAGACACACAATCGACGATTAATGAAATTGTTGTGCTTAACAACCAGAAATCCCGCTTACTGGTTGAAATGCAGCACGCAGCACGCGAACGGAGCTTTGCACTTTACCGCATGGTCAGCACAAAAAACTCAGCTGAATACAACACTGTCTTTAAACAGTTTCAGAATTATGCTACTGACTTTAACAATGCAAGAAAATCTTTACTTGCTATGCAGTTATCCCAGGAAGAAATTGTATTAATCAGGCAACAGGGAGAACTTAGTCGGTATGCCCTTCCGCTACAAAACATTATTATTAAACTTATTGACAAGGAAAGATTTAAAGAAGCAATTGAGATATTAATTAGTAAATCTATTCCTTCACAAAATAAAGTGTTGTCGCAAATATCAAAGGTTATTGATTTTCAAAGAAACAACAACAGAAAGATCATTACCCGTCTTAAGGACAGGCTCGATAAAAGCATTGTATTAATCATTATTATTTCCGTTTTAATTTTTATACTAACCATTATTACTTCAGCTTATGTAATAAAGAAGATAAGGAAAACTGAGCATCAACTTTTTTTTGAAAAAGAACTGGCACAAACAACATTAAACTCTATTGGTGATGGCGTTATTACTGTAGATAAGGATTATTTAATTCAAACTATTAACCCGGTTGCTGAGATATTAGCTGATGTAAAAAAAGAAGATGTCATAGAGAAAAACATTTTAACTATTTACG
>Ga0224501_10003447_pt1 | contig 12442 bp, 17 predicted proteins | sample SF_Oct11_sed_USG_4_FD_169105 | JGI IMG/M metagenome (GOLD analysis project Ga0224501, IMG submission 169105) | Sediment microbial communities from San Francisco Bay, California, United States - SF_Oct11_sed_USGS_8_1 | ecosystem: Environmental > Aquatic > Marine > Sediment | place: USA... | reverse complement strand
ATTTGTTTGAGTAAACGAAAAAGCTCCCGGTATTTGGCCTTTTTCTTGTCCCAGATCAATACTTCGTGGAGTCGGGGGTCTTTGGCCAGCAGGTTTTCGTTGCCTTTTCGCAAAAGAAAGTCGATCTGGGCAGAAGGGTAATGGCTATGGAGTTTGGAAATTAGCGGTGTGGCAAGTACCACGTCACCGATAAAGGCAGTCTGAACAATAAGGATACGCTGGAAGTCCATAAAAGTGAAGATCGGATAAAGTTAGTAATTTTGTCGCCTTATGCGCGAATACGAGCTGATTGAATTGGCCAATGGCATCCGGGTGGTGCACCTGGAAGTAAGCCACACAAAAATAGCCCATGTAGGGATCATGCTGGATATCGGGAGTCGTGATGAGCGACCAGAGGAGCAGGGCCTGGCCCATTTTTGGGAACATATGGCTTTCAAGGGGACAAAGAAACGAAAGTCGTTTCATATCATCAACCGGCTGGAGACATTGGGTGGCGAACTCAATGCCTACACCACCAAAGAAAAGATTTGTTTCTATGCTTCCGTCCTGGACAATCACCTGGACAAAGCCGTGGAATTACTGGCCGACATTACGTTTCACAGTACCTTTCCCGAAAAGCAGATTGAGAAAGAGCGAATGGTGATTTTGGAGGAAATGGCCATGTACCGCGATACACCCGAAGATGCCATTATGGATGAGTTTGATGAATTGGTATTTTCAGGGCACGCCCTCGGGACAAATATATTGGGGACAGAAGAAACCGTACAAACGTTTGGTCAGGATCATTTTTTAAACTTTATCGGACGCAACCTTAATACAACAAAAATCATATTTACCAGTGTGGGTAACTACCCGGTTAAAAAGCTCGAAAAAATGGTGCGTAAGTATATGGCTGACATACCCTGCAAAAACCACACGCCGGAGCGTCTGCCGTTTGTGCCACTGCCACCCAAGCGCATCGTAAAACAGCGGTCTGTGACGCAGGTGCACCATATGATGGGCCGGGCTTCCTTTGCCTTGAATGATCCGAAGAGAATTCCTTTTTTTATGTTGACCAATATTTTGGGCGGGCCTGCCATGAATTCACGTTTGAATATGTCATTGCGTGAAAAGCATGGATTTGTCTATGGCGTAGAGGCTCATTTTTCACCCTATACGGATACCGGTTTGTTTTCCATTGCCTTTGCTACAGATCCCAAAAACCATAAAAAAGCCATCGCACTTATCGAGCGGGAGATCCATTTGCTTAAGACCCAGTCGTTGACTGATACACAATTGCATAAAGCCAAACAACAACTGAAGGGCCAGCTGGCCATGTCAGAGGAAAATAACAACTCTATGATGCTGATGATGGCCAAAAGCCTGCTGGATATGCAGACCGTACCCGGCCTCGACAAGCTTTTTCAAAAGATAGACAGTGTGTCTGCCCATGACCTGCTCGACCTGGCAAATGAATCGTGGGATTGGGATGAAATGAGTTCGCTTACCTTTATGCCGGAATAACTATTACGGGGCCATTTTCCGAATGGCAAAACTCGGGGGAAGGGAAGTTTCGAATGTGAGGTAAATGATTTCCCAGTCCTGTTCGATACAAAATTCGTGGACGGCTTCTATGACACCATACCTTTTCAGGCCTTTCCAATTGCCGCTTATATAGTCATGGCCACATATCATCCCACCCGGTTTTATTTTATGCTGGTAGAGCTTTAGTTCCTGTTTGGTCAGTGCATAGCTGTGATCGGTATCCAGGTAGATCCAATCGAAATAATGGTCCTGAAATGAGTGAACAACCTCCGTCGACAGGCCTATATTAAATTCCAGCTGCCCATTTTGTACGGCTGTTTTGTGACGACTGGTTATTTTTTCCTGATTACTGATATGGTAGCGTTCACTATGCCATACATCGACCAGATGTAGTTTGGAGGGATGGCAAATTTCGATAATGGCATCGCTAAATTCACCTTGTGCCACACCGATTTCTGCGACTACTCCATCGTGCGGAAGGAGTTGCAGCAGATCCATTCGGCCTGGCAGGCCTGTAAGGTTTTTCAGGTGTTTATGATCCAGCTTTATCGATGGATATGCCGCATCGATTTGGTATATTTTCCTTCTGATGTATTTATTGGCAAATTTTTTAAACATGTTGTGGTTTGTTCAAAAATGGGTTGGCAAAGTAACCAAAAATGTTTCTATTACTGTCGAATAAATCCTCCAATGAACCTATTGATTTTGACCGACAAATCTTTCCGCTAAGTGAAACTTTCATTTATAATCAGGTTATGGCATTAGCTGCGGAACATGTAGTTGTCTATAGCCGAAAACGACTAAATGCAGATGTATACCCCCTGGCAAAAGGGATAAAAAAATATTTTCAATATGACAGCCTGAAGGGGAGGCTCATGTATAAATTATGTAAAAGTGCCTACAGCTATGATCCGTATGAAGGAAAATGATCCGGGATATCTGCCGAAAAAATTCGATTGAATGGGTAATGGCCAATTATGAGCCGGAAGGAATCCGTGCTGCAAAACTAAGTTTTCATCACCCGGTAAAACTGGTCACTTTTTTTCATGGATTTGATGCTTCCCGGAAGCTGAGTGATCCCCTTTATGTGAAGTAGTTACAAGCGGTCTTTCATTCCATGAAAGCCTGCGTGGTACCATCACGCTTTTTGGGTCAAAAATTTTTGGATTGCGGATTGGATCCGGCAAAACTTACGATCATTCCCTATGGTATTGACCTGGAAAAAGTAGACCGGGCGAAAGAAGTGGACGGGATGAAGGAGGATGCTGTAATTCGAATACTCCACGCCGGTCGGCTGGTCCCCAAAAAAGGAATTCTTGATCTCATCAGGGCGTTTGGACAGATCATGACGACTAAACATATCGAATTGGTGATAGTAGGGGATGGTACGCAAAGAAAGGAGGCAGAAGAATTGAGCCTTGCCATGGGACTGACTGACAGGGTTAGGTTTTTAGGTGTCCAGCCGCATGAAGTCGTCTTGTCGTATATGAAATTGTGTGAAATATATGTGCTCAATAGCCGCACAGATGAAAATCAGGAGACGGAGGGATTTCCCAATACGATATGAGGCAATGGCCTGTGGATGTGCCGTGATCTCTACCTACCACGCAGGTATACCAGAAGCGATAGAGCCGGATGAAAATGGATGGCTCATAGCGAAAAAGGATCAGGTGGCTTTGGTGAAAACCCTGGATCGGGCTGTGAATGATGCATCTGCCCGAAATTTGCTTGCAAGTAATGCGCAGGCAAAGGCACGAAAAATGTTTGGCCGCAACCACATGCAAAAACTCCTAAGCGAATTACTGCATGAAGTAGAAATTTAAATTTTTGTCTGATGAATTCCGTAGGGCGTATAAATTAGTTTATCGGCTTTGGTCTGCAATAAGATTTTTCCATTTTCATGCATTTTAGATCGCTCACCTTTTTTGTGGTGTAAGTGGTATTGTATGGCCATATTCAGGATTGGCTTGATCGTATAGCCAATGTGGAGGGATCGCACGTACAGGTCTGTGTCTTCACCAGTTCCTGGGTTTACATAGCGTTCATCATAACCATTGAGTGCAAGCAGGTCTTCTTTGTGAAAGGAAAGGTTACAGCCCAGCAGATCTTTTGGTTTTCTATTGGCAAACCTTCGCAGCCATTTGCTTTTCAGGTACAAGGCTTTTTCCACGTTTTTGCTGTCACCGATAAGACTGTCCCACAACAGGGCCAGCCAATGATCCAGTTTGCCTTTTCGGATGTTTTCCGGCGTTAGTTGAACTGAAAATTTTTTACTAAGGTGTACTCTTCGGCCTGCCAGGATGGTTTTCGCTTGTCTGTTTTCATAATGTTCCCGCACGAAGGCAGGGTGTGGGATACAATCCCCGTCTATGAGAATCAGGTAGTCAGCTTCAGCTGCCAGTACGGCTTTGTTGAGTATTTTGGTTTTGCGCCATCCGTGATCTTCGTGCCATACATGACGGATTTTTAATGGACTTTGGCTTATGTAGGTGCGTAGCTGCTGTACGACCCCTTCATTGGAACCATCGTCAGCCAACACAATTTCAAAATCAATAAAATTCTGTCGTTCAAACCCGGCAAGAACCAGTTGCAGGAAATCCATGCGGTTGTAGAATGCAATGATGATGGATACGGCTGGTTTGTTCATTTGGTATCTAGTAATTGCTGGTAAATTTCCAATGTTTTCTGGGCTGTGGCTGCTTTGCTGAATTTCTTCACGGTTTCATAGCCTTTGTTGATGAATTTCTGCGCTTTCCCCGGGTTTTCAATAAGGTCACTTACACTTTCGGCGAGTGACTGAATGTCTCCGGTCTCGCATAAGTATCCATTTTCCTGATGACTGATAATTTCTTTTACCCCACCAGCCCGTGTGGCCACTACCGGAAGGCCGGCAGCAAGGGCATCCAGTACGGAGGTTCCCAGTCCTTCAGTTTTTGAGGTAAACAAAAACACATCCAGGCTTTTCAGTATATAGGGGATTTCCGTAATAAATCCCGTCATGATGATGTCGTTTTCCAGTTGATTATCTTTTATATAGGCTCGTATTTCCTTTTCAAGTGGACCTTCGCCAATAATGAAAAACTTTACTCCTTTGCGTGTTTTTGTCAATGCTTTCGCCGTGTCAATGAAGGTGAAATAATCTTTGTGGTCGGCTAATGCCGAGGTGTTGCCGATGAGGATTGTACCGCCGGGTAGTTTGTATTTTTCTTTCAGGTAGGTGTTCTTTTTTTTGTTTTCGAAAGGACGCAAGTCGATGCCGCTATGAACAACCGTGAGAACGGATGGATTGACAAGGTCTGGCCGCATAATTTCCCTGATCTTATCGCTGACACAGATGATTTTTTTGATGGCAGGATAATTGTATTTAAACCGGCTAAGCCAATTGTGTTTAACTGAAAAATCAACGCGCCTACTTAATACCATGGTTATTTTCAGTCCCATCAGGCCAGCCATTACGCCAAGGGTATGTCCTTTGGCTGTATGCATGTGGAGGATATGGATACTGTTTTCCCGACAAAATGATTTGATTTTGTGTGCAGTAATCAGGTCATAGGCCGATCGAAAGGGCCAGGCAATAAAGGGCAATTTGTTTTCGATACAAAAATCATGGACAGGTGAGTTTTCACGACAAGCGATGGAAGAGTCAATGCCTTTTGCCAATAATTCCTGATGGAGAAAAAGAATCTGACGTTCCCCGCCCCGCCAGGAGGGCTCTGTGCTCAAGTGCAGGATTTTCATTTGATTTGGTAGGTTATTTTCATCAGTCCGCCAAAACTGTGTCCCATGCGTCCTTCATCCAGTCCCAGCGTGAGGTCGTATGCAAGTCCGTTTTTTCCTGGTTTTGTTACTTGCAGTCCGAGATATTGCAGACCTGTATTGTATCGGATAAAATAATAGTCAGTGTCGGGCACCCAGCTAAATCTGTTTCCTCCATATTTTCCGGCATATGTGCCCATGTTATAGGTAAACGTAAACCAAAAATTGATTGCAATGTCTTTATAATAGCCTGCAATACCCACGTGATGGGCCTGTATCCGATTGTTGATAATAAACGATCTTTCCCTGAGGGTTTCCCCTGTTAGTTTTTCAAATCGGTTTTTGGTTGTAAAAAGGGGTGTGCCTATTACCATGTCGTGAAAGGTATTTCCTTTTGGGTAGTATCCGTTGTTGTAGTAATCGTCCCGCCCGTTGAAGCGATAGCCCTGGTTGCTTTCGTCCCGTATGATCTCATAAAATTCGTCCCATGTGGCATTGCTGGTTGTGATCCCATATTCATTTAAAATGAAGGCATCATAATCGGGCATTTCGTTTAGTTGTTTAAGCGTGTAAAATTGGTTGTTGATTATCGGGTCAGAAGTGCCTTCACCGCTTTGGTGCTGGGTGTAGATATTTTCATACAAGAAGCCTTTTAAAAAGGCGTGAGCTGCCAGTTCCATTTCAATGCCTATGATGTAATCTTTATCTTCTGAGAATTTGGTGAGGTATCCGGAGTTATCTGAAATGGGCTGCTGAAAGTACACTTTCATCAGGTTATTGTCGAGGGGGAGTTCAAACCCCAGGTCAAAGAGTCCGAAATGAGCACCTGCGGCATTTACCATATCCCCGATGAATGGTGTATTGGTGGCATTTTTTGCAAAAAATACTTCCATAAAATTGGAAGGCAATTTTTGCCCAATGGCATCAATCCCACCAAAGATTGCATTGTGATTTAGCCCCACATATGGATTGAAGGGCAGGTGGGCAAGTTTTAGGTAGGCAAATTTTTCGTGGTAATAGGCACCAGATACCGGCCGGTCTTTTTCGAGGAGGCCGACCTCCAGGGCTCCTTTTATTTCGACGTATTTGAAAAAGGGCAATTCTGTATAGGTATAGATACCAGCACCTGCCTTTGTTATGGTGCGGGCATTTGTACTATGAAAAAAATTACCCGAGCCCAGCACATCATTGTACCAGTCATTTTTCATCTCATTTTTTCCCAACCGCAATTCAATAGCCCCATAGGAAGTGTTTAAAAATCCCTCATGAAAGAAAGATGTTTCTATTTTGGGTTTGAGTACATAGGATACACCAGTGTTGATTTTCCATTTTCCCCTGTTCAGCAGCGGCAGATGAAGCTGTGTCTCCAGATAGCCATCCTGCTGGTTGGGATTTAATTTGCCATGTTGGCGGTAGCCGGAATAAAGGGGAAGGTATCCTCCCGACCCCAACCCAATGGCAGACTGGATGGTAAATGAGAGTGAGTCTGTCTGTGAAAACCCGGGTGGAAGCAGGCAAAAGAAAAAAAGGGTCAAAATGGTAGTTTTCATATTTCTTTTCCTTCTGATAATTCCTTGAGTTTGATATATTTTAAATAACGGCTATATGCGGTATTGATGGAAATAATAAAACCATAATAGCCATCAAGTAAACCCCCTTGCAGGAGGAATTTTTTAAAAAAAGTATAAAAGGGCCCAAGCAGGATGTTGATGATCACATTGCTTTTCTTTCCGTTTTTCCAGGCTGCATGTGCGGCAATGGATGAAAATTTCTGTATCTGGGCCAAATGTTCGGTGATGGTATAGAACGAATAATGGTAAAGGTCACCGGTAAGAAACCCAATGGATGCGCTGTTTATCACTACCCGGTCGTGGGGGTTGGTGCCTCCCCATTTTCCATGATGTTTGTTCCACAGGCGCAATTTGGTGTCGGGATACCAGCCACAGTGACGGATCCATTGTCCACAAAAATTGGTCAGTCTGTGAAAACGATAACCATCAAAGGCTTCCAATTGTGGTTTTTGCTCAAGAATACGTTGCCTCAATTCATCGGAAAGACATTCATCGGCATCCAGGCTCAAGACATAATCGTAGGTGGCCAGTGAAATGGCATGGTTTTTCTGTTCGATATGGCCTTCAAATGCATGGGCAAAAATTTTGCATCCTTTTTCCTCACAAATCGCTACTGTCCGGTCGGTAGAACAGGAATCTACTACGATGATTTCATCTGCGATACCAGCCAATGAATCGAGGCACCTGCCTATATTTTTTTCCTCATTGTAGGTGATGATTGTTACGGAGATTTTATTTTCAGCCATGTACCTTTACACACTCAAACAATTATTCATAAGCAAAAGTAGGCTTAAATGATGAAAATAAACGAAAACAACGTTTCTGCGTATTGTCTTGTATACAAACGGACTCGCCTGGTTTTATCATAAAAGTTAGCGTAAGAAGAACCTGTGATGAACGAGGCAATTGAAATAATGGAAGAACGGCCAGTTAAATATGAATATAACAGACGTGAGCAGCTGGAGATATTTGAACGAGAGTTTTTGCCCCATCTGGATGCCATGTACAATTTTGCGTATCGCCTGACGCTTGACGAAGACGATTCCAAAGATTTGGTACAGGACACGTTTATGAAGGCCTACCGGTTTATTAATTCCTTTCAAAAGGGCACCAACTCCAAGGCTTGGCTGTACCGGATTTTGAAAAACAGCTTTATTAATGATTTCCGGAAAAAATCCAAGACTCCGGCCAAGGTAGATTATCAGGAGGTGGAGAACTTCTATAATTCGGACGATGTTGATGAACAAAACACAGTTGATCTTCGGGTCGAGACACTGAAAGATATGATCGGTGATGAAGTGAGCAATGCGCTCAATTCATTAGCCGTTGATTTCAGGACAGTGATTATTTTATGTGATCTGGAGGGGTTTACCTATGAGGAGATGGCCAAAATCCTGGATATTCCCATCGGTACCGTGCGGTCCAGGCTCCATAGGGCACGAAACCTGCTGAAAGAAAAACTTCGCGAATATGCGGCATCAATGGGATATAGGGAATAATCATTTATTTTGGAAACAAATTTAATGCTTGGAATGATGGACAAAAAGATACATAACCCGGAATGTGGGGAGTTTTCGAAATGCGTTAAAATATTGAACCTGATCCTGGATAATGAGGCGACTGTAGAGCAGGAAACTTACGTTCACGAGCACATAGAGAGTTGTATGGTTTGTTTTGAGCAATATGAGCTGGAAAAAAACATCAGGGATCTGATCAAAACCAAGCTGGCCAATATGCCTGTTCCGGAGGGACTTGCCAATCAAATCAGATCAAAAATCCAAATCTTCCCCCACCACTGACATGAAGGGGAAAGCATTGATTTTTTGTGCTCCTTCGGGTTCTGGCAAGAGTACGATTGTACGCCATTTGCTTGCCTCACGACCCGATTTGCAATTTTCGATCTCGGCTACTACCCGTGCTCCACGGGCGGGCGAAAAACATGGCAAGGACTATTATTTTCTCTCAAAGGACGAATTTGAAAAAAAGCTGGCGGAAGAAAAACTGTTGGAATGGGAAGAGGTTTATCCGGGTATTTACTACGGGACACTGCTCAGTGAAATTGACCGGATTTGGAAGTCGGGCGCACATGTTGTGTTCGATGTGGATGTGGTAGGGGGTGTGAATTTAAAGCAAAAACTGGGCGAACGTGCATTGGCGGTTTTTGTGAAAGTAGCGCATATAGCCCAACTTGAAGCCCGGTTGCGTAGCAGGGGCACCGAGTCCGAAGAAAGCCTTGCACAACGACTCGGCAAAGCGGGTGAAGAAATGAAATATGAATCCTCTTTTGATGTAACACTGGTGAATGATGCGCTTGAACAAACACTGAAAGAGGCCGAACAACTCGTAACGGATTTTTTAACACGCTAATGGAAATCGGGTTATTTTTTGGTTCTTTTAATCCGATACATACCGGGCACATGATCATTGCCAATCTGGCATTGGAGCTGGCGGGCCTTCAGGAAGTCTGGTTTGTGGTTTCCCCCCAAAACCCGCACAAACGGCCGGGTAGTCTCTTGCATGAGTTTGACCGGTACGACATGGTGGAGGCAGCCATCAGTGATGACTATCATTTCAGGGCGTGTGATATAGAATTTCACATGACAAAACCTGCTTATACAGCCGAAACCCTGGCACACCTGAGCGACCGGCATCCCGGCCATACCTTTCGCCTGATACTGGGCGAGGACAATTTGCACACATTGTCCCGCTGGAAAAACCATCAGGCATTGTTTGAATACGGGCTTATTGTCTATCCTCGTCCGGGCTGTGCGGACAAGAAAAGGCCGGAATACCCCAATGTGGAGTTTATCGAAGCACCCATGATTGATATTTCGGCAACACTAATCAGAAAATTGATACAAAACGGAAAATCCATCAGGTACCTGGTTCCCGAACCGGTCAGGCAGCTGATCGAGGCCCGGAAGCATTACCTCTAGATGGTCATGATTTCTTTTTCCTTGACCTCCAGTAATTCGTCAATTTTTTTGATGCTGGAGTCTGTGAGTTTTTGAACCTGTTCTTCCGCATCTTTCACCAGATCCTCCGACACGTGCTCTTTCAATAATTTCCGCAACTGTTCATTGGTATCTTTCCGGATATTTCGGATGGCAATTTTCCCGTTTTCCGCTTCGCCTTTAGCTTGTTTGGCCAGGTTTTTCCGTCTTTCCTCAGTAAGAGGGGGAATGTTTAGACGAACGAGCTCACCATCATTTTGAGGATTGAGCCCCAGGTCACTGTTGATGATCGCTTTTTCGATTTCCTGGATCATGTTTTTTTCCCATGGTTTGATGGCAAGGGTACGGGCATCCGGGGTTGTGACTGATGCTACCTGGCTGATGGGTGTGGGCGTGCCATAATAGGAAACTACCAGTCCATCCAGCATATTGGGCATGGCTTTTCCAGCTCTAATTTTCGTTAAATCATGCCCGGTATGAATGACCGTTTTTTCCATAGATTCTTTGGCATGATCAAGGTAAAAATTGATTTCGTCCATCTTACAAACTAGTTTATTAAGGTTCCTATTTCTTCGCCCATGATCAGCCTTTTGAGGTTGCCGGGCTTGTTCATATCAAATACGATGATGGGGAGGTTATTTTCCTGACAAAGGGTGAAAGCCGTCAGATCCATCACATTGAGACCTTTTTGGTATACCTCCTGAAAGGAAATGGTATTGTATTTAGTTGCATCCGGGTTTTTTTCAGGATCGGATGTATATACACCATCTACGCGTGTACCTTTTAGTACCACATCGGCTTCAATTTCGATGGCACGCAGACTGGCAGTGGAATCGGTCGTAAAATACGGATTGCCCAGTCCTGCACCGAATATCACGATCCTGCCTTTTTCCATATGGCGTATGGCCCTCCGTCTAATAAAAGGCTCGCATACCTGTTCCATTTTAAGACCACTCATCAGACGGGTAAACATTTTTTGGTTTTCAAGGGCACTTTGTAAGGCCATGGCATTGATTACCGTGGCAAGCATACCCATGTAATCGCCCTGTACCCGATCAATACCCGTATTTTCTGACTGCACACCTCGAAAGATGTTACCGCCCCCAATCACGATGGCAATTTCTACTCCCAGTTCATGGATTTTTTTTATTTCTTCGGCATATTGAATCAGTCGGTTGGGGTCGATCCCATACTGTTGTTCGCCCATCAGTGCTTCACCGCTGAGTTTGAGTAATATTCGCTTATATTTCATGTGGTCAGTGTGTAAATTTTCAAACAAACACCTGCGCACCGGACGTGATGGGCATTCCTTTTTGATTGAAAATGTATGGTTCCGTGCTCATGCTGGTTTAAAAATCACGGCAAATATAAGAGGACTTGAAAACAAACGGGTATCAAAATCGAACCAATGGTTGGTTCTTTTCTATAATGATGCCTTTGGTAACGGGGACCGACCGGATCATTCCGTTTCGTGGTGATTTGATCATGTTTTCCATTTTCATAGCTTCTAATACCACTAATGGATCTCCTTTTTTTACCTGCTGGCCTTCTTTGACCAGGATTTCCACAATCGTTCCCGGCATGGGTGAATTCACATCCGTTATTTCATCCGGCTGTACATGCGCCAATCCTATTTTTTCGAGGATTTTATCCACGGGGTTTTGTATGACAACTTCAAGCTCTTTTTGATTCACCTTTACCACAAGATTGCCTTTTGTTTCAGGAAGTTTTTCAACTTCGTACGTTTGCCTGTCAATGAAAATTATCACCTTGCCCTTTCCGGTTTTCTCAATGGCATAGTGTACCTTTTCACCGTTGACAAGTACGTGGTTGTTTTCAGTTACTAATGTAAAAGATTCCCCTAAAATAGAATATTCACTATGCATGGCACATTTGGTATTGGCTTTAAAAATAAAGTAAAGAATTGGATATATGGTAGCCTGATGGCGGGCATTTTCAATAGCTGTACGGTGAATCAGGCCGTGCCTGTGGGTGAGCAGGAAACGATGATTGAACCAGAACTTGAATCGCCCTGGCATGGGTACCAGGCATCTGCTTCACGAACGTTTGATTTACTTGACACCAACCTTGACCTTCTTATCGATTGGGAAAACAGAAAAATTACCGGCCGGGCCATACTTATGTTTACACCCTATTTTTATCCGCAGCACTATCTTCGGATTGATGCCAGGGGTCTGGAGCCCGGTATCATTAAACTATCAAATCCGGATTATTATTTTTCGGCCGACGAAATCGAAATTTCGGATGAAGACTGGGTGTTGACACTGCCACGTCCGTACGACCGGTCAGATACACTAGTCATCGAGATCACCTATGAGGCAAGCCCCTATGCAAACAGTGCTCCAGACGACCGGGGGATGTATTTTGTGACCGGGATGCTGCGCCATGAAAACCTGCCCGCTCAGCTTTGGACATGGGGCAATTTTCGTTCGAATAGCCGGTGGTTTCCTACACTTGATCAATCCAATGAACGTACCACGCTGGATTTGGAAATAACTGTAAGCGACAATTTCCAATCGGTTTCCAATGGGATACTGGTAGCATCAGCGTCCGAAGGAAATGGAAACAGACGTGATCATTGGAAAATGGATCGGCCCATACCCACCGGGCAGATCA
>Ga0224501_10003446_pt1 | contig 12442 bp, 9 predicted proteins | sample SF_Oct11_sed_USG_4_FD_169105 | JGI IMG/M metagenome (GOLD analysis project Ga0224501, IMG submission 169105) | Sediment microbial communities from San Francisco Bay, California, United States - SF_Oct11_sed_USGS_8_1 | ecosystem: Environmental > Aquatic > Marine > Sediment | place: USA... | reverse complement strand
TACCGTTTTCGAAAAAGGTGAGTAAATTCACTCGGTCACCGAGTTAGTATCACTCACTTTGATTGCGAGGTAGACTAAGAGTTAGGAATAAGCTAAACTCAGTGAATTCATAGGTTTTTGTTTTCGTGCCCATTTCGTGCTCATACTTCGATCCCAGTAGTCAAAAGTGTGACAAAGTTGTAGAAGTTGGGCTTTGGCTACCAATCGCCCAATCGCTCAGGCGTACATATTTAATAACGTGGACCCGCTGTGATGTCTTTTGCGACAATTTACGTCACGCGGGAGAATTTCAACTGAATGAAAGTTCATTTGAGAATTCCAAGATATAACCGTATTTTTTACTACATCCTCATGCTCAGTATGAACTTTTATTCGACTCAGGTAGGTTTTGAGACACATTGATTCTGATAAGCCAAAAAAAATTTGCCTCGTCATCCAACCTTTAAGATTGGAAGATTTCTCCCCTATGGGTCAATCTAGACAAATTTATCTTTATAGAGCTAGGACGAGAATGCATCCATGGTATACCACATATAGAAAGTAACTGGAGAGAGGAACGTCCTCTATTTACCATCGGGATATTAATCTTGCCTTCCATAGAACTGAGTCTTCCAGCTGCTCTCTGGCCCCCTACTGACTCAAACCTGGTTTGGTGAGTTGTCTCTTGGTTTCGGAGAGCTCATGGTCCTCCCTGTCTCCCTCCCTACTAACACAAACCTGTTTTGGCTAGTTGTCTCTTGGTTTCGGAGAGCTCATGTTCCTCCCTGTCACCCTCCCTACTAACACAAACCTGGTTTGGCGAGTTGTCTCTTGGTTTCGGAGAGCTCATGTTCCTCCCTGTCTCCCTCCCTGCTAACACAAACCTGTTTTGGCGAGTTGTCTCTTGGTTTCGGAGAGCTCATGTTCCTCCCTGTCTCCCTCCCTACTAACACAAACCTGTTTTGGCGAGTTGTCTCTTGGTTTCGGAGAGCTCATGGTCCTCCCTGTCTCCCTCCCTACTAACACAAACCTGTTTTGGCTAGTTGTCTCTTGGTTTCGGAGAGCTCATGTTCCTCCCTGTCTCCCTCCCTACTAACACAAACCTGTTTTGGCGAGTTGTCTCTTGGTTTCGGAGAGCTCATGTTCCTCCCTGTCTCCCTCCCTACTAACACAAACCTGTTTTGGCTAGTTGTCTCTTGGTTTCGGAGAGCTCATGTTCCTCCCTGTCTCCCTCCCTACTAACACAAACCTGTTTTGGCGAGTTGTCTCTTGGTTTCGGAGAGCTCATGTTCCAGTTTAGATCTCTCTTTGTCATGATCCTTTTCTGCTTCCAGTTTCAGCCGCTCCACCTACCAAGAAAGTTATAAGGTTAATTGCTTATTATTATTTTTTCTAGTTCAATCAAAACTGTCTGCCACAGTTTATAGGCAACCACCACTGTTAGGAACCAATATACCAGACATATTCATTATTTGCACCCAGATTGCGCATTTAATCGCTAGTAATACCAATTCAAAGTGAGCAATGTTTTCGGCTCACCAAGCGAGTCATATACGTTAATATACATAATCGCTAAAATTCTCGTTTCGTACGCCAATCCGGAAACTCTCGATTATTCTTATATATTATAAATAAGCTGTATGAATTCAGGTTTGTTGTTGTCGTTCTAGAAGACCACTTCGCTATCCTACCTAATGAATCTTCTAACCCTGAACCTTACCCTCGATTGGAAAGGTAGGATATTTATGTGAGGAGCTTACAGCGGAAGCCTCTTTTAGTTTGCACTTGAACTCAGCATCATCCGATCTTGAGCCCTGTGCCGTAACCATTTAGTTTCTTTGTTATTTTAGATTTTTGCAGAATAAGCTACTGGTCTCCCGCTGGGTATAGCCAACACATTATCCGGCATACACCAGGATACCATTATTTAGGTGCTGTGGTTTAGCTTTTCACTGAGTGTAATGTCTTGTGGTGGTTTGAGTTACCTGAAACTTTTTCTCTGCGTTGAGAGAAGCCACGGTCTCTGATAAATTCTCATTCTCTTTTCTGCATGTCTCCAGCTCAGACCTCTGCTTCAGCAAGGTGGACTGGTACTCCGCCAACTTCTAAAAAGGTAGCGCTACTACGGTCAGGAGCCAAGAAGGAACAACATAGTCAGAAGCAGAAGTGAAATGTTTATGAGCCGGGTACTAGTAAACTCCACAGTCAATAATCGGTTAGGTCCTAGGTTCATTAGTCGGAGTAAATCCTACAATGGCGACCTGTGTAACAGAGGATGACTCTGTAAAGACTACCATAATGAAGCCCCTATAAATATCACAATGAATATAACGAGAATTGCCTGGCTCCACATGGAGTTGACTACCGAAAGAAACAGATTTCTGTTCAACGTTTTCCTCTAGCTTGTTTAGCAATTTATTCACGCACGAAAGTTCACAGCGAACCTATTTGTTAAACACTTAACCACTCAGTGGTTCTTCGATACAATCACATAAAGGATTATCATTGGTCATCAAAAAACAATAATTTTCCTAGTCAGCTAAAACCTCAACAAAACCTAGCATATTCCATCGGATAGCCATGAGGATTGACAAGTTAGAATGACTTACTGCATCAGCACTGCCCTTGGTGAGTGTGAGCCGTTTTATAGTCTCACTCAGCCTGTCCCTTTCCTCACACACCTCCCCCAATCTGCTGTTTAGGTCAACATTCCTTGCCATAGTTCTCTTCGCTGTAACTGTAAAATACAACTGGTAAGGAGAATTGTCACCCAGTCACCATGCAGTACAGTAATCTGTCCCACTGAGCCTCCTCCTCCTCCCTCCCCCCCCACTATGTAAATCCTAGCCTCTCACTCTTTTTTTTTCTTGTATGGCGTCTTCACTGTTATGGAGATAGCTGGATGGTAATGGTAGAGTGCTGGGCTGGCAAACGTGGGAATCTGGGTTCAAATCCCAGTCAGGCCAGCCTCCTGAGTATAAGCTCTTCACATTAATCTTACAAGCCTCACTATGAGGTGGAGCGTTGATAGTGATCAGCTCGTGATGCTCCATGCTAAACCGTACCAGTGAGACAAATAGTTTTTAACCCGGTAGATTCACCAGCCTTCCATTGTAAATAATGCAAGTTCCAGTGGCCAGTCTATCAACAGCAGTCAACTGGAGTTAGAGTTCTGTTGTTGCGATAATAGTGAGAACACACATTTCAGGCACACAACGGTCTTACCAGAGCATTTTCCCAGCTGACTAGTAGCACAAATCAGTCTGTTCTCCTGACGATTCAATACTGCATCTACTCCGGTCATCAACTGTATTTGATCCAAAAAGCTGAAAATATGCAGCAAGGACACTGAACGCAACATTTAACAAAAAAATATTGCATATACAGCACAGTTAGTATGGAAATATATAGTTGGCATCAGTTCGGGGACAACTGACAGGCTACGATGCACGATGGCCGCACATCACACAAACACCTATTGAGTTCAGTGAGTGATGCAGAATGCGCGTCGGATACCAAGTATGCCTAGCGGAGATAAAAAATATACGCGTTTTCGTTTGGAAACAAAAGGTTTAGGTAAGGGTCCGTCGCCACATTTGGTTATGTACACTGGGATGGCATCCCAAGTACAGCGCATTCAAATCATAGAGCAGTGCTGGCAGAGATGCAGGAGCCTAGCCTGCATAGATTAGGAAATAGTTGGAAGGGTATAAACAGATGTATTTCTAGAAATACAGTAGCGTAAAAAAATCACAATAAAATGCCTATCTAATACCCAGCGGTGGGGGGGGGGGAGTCTGCACAACCAGCCCAGAATTATCCTAATGCATAATAATCCATAGAGAGCAATATATCCATTAGAATAATCCTGAGCTGGTTGCGCAGACTAAGAGGACATACAGGGACTTCCCTCATAGGCTTTAAAAAGCAATATTTCTCCACATCATTAGTAATACCTATCCCACTTGGTATGACTGGGGATCACTGTTCGTATACACTGATGCTAGTCGTTAGTAGGAAGTACTTGTGTTTTATGATGAAGGTAAATCATCTCAAGAATTTGTTTATACAATTCCATCCATTGCTAGTTAGTACTCGTAGTTGTTGCAGTTACTACTCGTGATTGGTGATGCCTCTGTCAACCTTTTCAAGAATGCATTCAGCTAAGTCCATACATTCCAAACTGATTTTAGTAGATTACTTGTGATATGCGGAGCATCTGGTGAATGCATAAGTCTGCTCCTTCCATGCAATATGTAAACCCAAGGAAAGGGGGGAGGGGAGCCCATGCACAGCCAGCTCAGAATTATACTAATGTGTAATAATTCATCGAGTGTAATATCCATTACAATAATCCTGAGCTGGTTGCGCATGGACTGAGGGGGACCCGCTAACGCTAATCCTCGATAGAAAGGGCCGTTCTGGCGGAGTTCCTCATACAGGCACTCATATGATCAGCGCCGGCATTAGGTCTAGACTGATATAGCAGCTAGTGTTCTCTTGATATATTCCTTCTGGAGACCAGTTATTAATGTTCACGCGTGTGACGCTGTTATGAGAGATTTCCTCTACCAGATCAAGTTTATGTCATGATTATTGAAGTTTCGATAGTGTCTCTGGTTCACCATTCAGGTTGAGCATGACCTCCAGTCTAAAAGAGTAACAAATGGGAATAAACTCACAGCGCTGGTGCAGATAAACACATTCTCATTTTAATACGCCAGTAACATAAATAATCGACAGAGCAAATTGTTGCCTACCTGTTAGGAAAGTTGTCTTTGCCTAGAATTTCATTTCGCCTGATATGGTTTTCGTTCTCTTCTTCTCATGCTCTTGTGTTGAACACTGAAATTGCTTCACCTCAGCCTTTCTTGTATAATGCAGTCGCTTTTATTTAGCTTTCTGATAAAGGTAGTTGCTCACCAGTCTTTGGCCAGCACACTATGAGCCACTCAAAAAATTAATGCTGTAGTGTTGAAGTTGTTTGTTGTGTACAAAAACCGCAACCACATCATCACAAATCCATGCAGCAACTGACGAATGCCCGACCAGGAATGCCAGGAATCAGCGGTGATGTCATAGGTTGGGAAAACTCTCTCGCAATTGAGCCCTTTAATCAAGGGGCTCTAGAGTTAGGTTGGGAAATCCCCTTGTGCAAAAACTAACAGTCATTCATATCAATGGCAATAGTAAAGGGTCTCTCTGTTAATGGGAACCTCAACTGATGCTGACATTAGAGCGCATGTTGCGCCTTGCAGTGATCATGAAGACAAATATCTGAATATCCATACCTATGAGCAGGTGAACAATGCCAGAGTGGTATGTGATCCCATGGTTAAGTGAGTGATAGCTGAGATACATAAAGTCAACTCAATCTGGATTCACAAGGGTTGAATCGAGGAACCTGTACTCATTGTGGTATCGCAGTTCCATCCAAGGCTCACATAACCACAAGGCACAAGACTTGTTAGATAAAAAACATATCTACAGGGGAAATTTTAGAAATACACTTTCATTTGAAAACAAATTAGAACTTGGAAAAAAAGCATAGCATCGCAACATATCCTCGTTGGTGAGATTTCAGCTAATGATCCTGGGAACAAGTAGTCAGTGAGTCCCGGCTAAAATTGCTTCTTTGGCCCACAGAGAAAACATAGTTCATTTTTGGCACTAAATGTAATTAACTTGGACTCTCGCTATGCTCAAATGTGCCTCAGGGATTAGACTACCACTAGCACTACTACAGAGTTATTCTTACATTGACTGGGTTCGTTTGACGGACTCGGCCATGTTATGACAGGCTTTCTCAGCGATAGTCTTTGACTTGATGCTCTCCAGTAGCTGATTATTTGTCTCCAAAATTTTATCTTCTGCAAACTATAAAAAATCGACCAATAAGGACGGAACTCGTTATTAGGAGTTGTCTTTTCCAGTGCCTAAAACTGTCAAGAGAGAACAACTCCATACACAAATGAACCTTTCGAAAATTTATCAAAGGTGGTAGGTACAGTGCTATTATTTGGAATTATAATGATTTTCATTATCCAAGTGATACACATTTCAAATCTTTTATAGTTTCTGGCTTTACTTTAGGGTATGCTTTTTCATCTCAAATAAATTCTAGGGATTTAATGATTGGAGTTTTCAGTGAGAAGGCAACCCCATGAGAGTCAGGCTTCGCGAATAATTACAAAAAAAACGGGTGGGCTGATTGCTATATTACTGCCTGACTGACTGACCAAACCAGTCACCATATGTTACGCATGTGGAATCGTAATAATTTCGATTCAGAAGTGGGTACGCAACTCCACAATCTCTCTCTTTACTGACTTGTATGTGATTCCTGAGCAAAGAGATCTGAGCTTCACGTTCCTTCACCGTACTTTCCAGCTCCACGACTCTGCTGCGCAGATCGCTGACCTGTCCAGTCAGCGACCCCTTAATCTCCTCCCATTTTCTAAGATCTGCCCTCACAGTAAGATCTGATGATTGCTGCTGAACCAGGAGCTGATAAACCTTCTGTCTCCACCTGTAAACATGCATCACTCTGAAACAAGCGTGAAGGGTAACAGTTTTCTCTCGACTTAATTTGGAATTTCTGTTTTACGTGGATAAATTAGATAAGACCATAAGTTTTTTGTACATTGAGGTCCATAAAATGCAGTAATATCATAGTCAAAGAAGCATAAGACAAAAACAGTAGACAGCCCGGGTGGAAATCCACAAGGATAACATAACTAGGACCATAGGTCATTTTTACATTTAGGTCCATGAAATTCGGAAACTCTCTTTACTCAAACAAAAGCAGATGACAGAGACGTAGTCCAGTAGACAGTTTGAGTCAAAATCTACAGCAATAACAAATCAAGTTATGGGGTAACTTTGGGTAGGAGTGATACTCCATGCGTTCTTCAATTGTGTCTAGATGGCAGACGTAAGAGGGAAGATTTTACTTGCAAAGGTTTATACGATTTTTATAAAAATAATAAAGTGTCACATTACCGAACAGGAATAGGTTTCAACTCGATTACTCCCAAACACGTGACACTGTTCTGAACCCAAACTGGGGCCATTAACAGATTGCCTCCACCTAGAACTCCACCACCTCTAAAATCTTTGCGCTCAGTTTTGGTACAAGCACACCAGCCGGGTGATTGTGTCCACTTACTTGCTCAGCAGTGAAAGCTGTTTGCGCTGTTTGTCATCACATGTGGCTTGTTTTAGTCCCGCTTCCTGTGCTGCCAAGATCTCCTGAACTGCGGTGACACGCATATTCAATGCTGAGTTCTCCTGGCTCAACTGGTCCCTGGTCAACAAGGTCAAGCTGAGAGATGAAACAAGTAGATACAGCGGAACATAATGGTTCCGTTAAAGTCTATATGCAATGCAAAACATGGTATCACTGATCATTGATCTCATTTCTTGAAACATCTTGCTTTCAACCTGCCTTAAAAGCCTGACAAAAAGTGAGCAAATGGAATGGTGGGCGGCGCTTAGTGATTTACATCAGGTCGACTCTATCTCCAGTCTGAGAAGCCGTAGTCCGGTATTCAAACCGCTAATTCACTATATATGCGTATATAAGCTAGTCAGAAAAAGATGCTAGGTCTACTACTGCAAAGGTCATGGTTGGGTCCTGAACCCAGGATGTTTGAATTTACAGTGAAGCAGTGTCAATCATTGCGTATGTGATAACGTACCTGTCACGCTGCAGCTGCTGAATACGAGACTCCAGCTGAGTTTTAGTGATGGGCCACCTCGCTCCTTCAGCTTTACTGTCTTGTATACTCTGTGAATAACTCCTTAAACTAGCGATTGTCTCCTCACGAGCAGTCAACATAGCTGTCAAATCTCTAAAAGGTAACAAATCCTTTGTCTATACCCAAATCCCCCAATAACGCACAGGCCAAGGCAATAAACTCTTTGATTTCTAAAGTTGATGATAAATACATTCTCTCTTGAATGTGCAGTATTATGTTGGTTTTCAAACTTCCAGGCGCAGCCAATATAAATATGACCGAGATTACCGCGTGCGTGTGTACGTACGATATCCGAATCTGTCTGTCATCCATCTTTTTTCTATCTTCCTTTGCTTCCGCTGTTACCACAGCGAGCTCAGACTCTTTGCCTTTGAGTTGAGCTAACAGCAAGTCAACTTTTTCAGTCATTTTGCTTTTTTCATCCTGTAAGATGCGACTACAGGTGTGACCCTCAGCTTTTGTTACTGTAAGTCGCAATGTTCTTGTGATCAAGTTAGTCTGCTCCATATTTTTATTCCTAGCAGATTGACAGTTTGACACAGTCAGAGCTCCAAAACAGATTATGGCCAATTCCTTCAATCACTCACCACCATTGACTTTTCTAGCATACAAGCCAACACATCGCTGTACACACTCTAACCACTAGGCTCTGCAGCTGCTCCCTGGATATCACAGTACAGGTATGGGTATGGGTATGGGTGACAGTGACTCGTAGAGTTATCCTCCTCAGGGATTATAACTCTATGCATCAGATTTACCTGACATGACTGGAGGATTTCACTCATCTCGTTTTGCATTTTCTGCTCCGTTTCTGTTGCGTTGGCTTTTAGTTGATTCACCTTCCGCTCATATTGTTGTTTTTGCTCTCTCACTTCGGCTTCATGCTCAGAGGAATTTCTGATAGAGTTCTGTTCTGCCTCCCGAAGCTACAGACATCCAATGGATGCAGTATGAGAATAACCCTGAATGGAAGAATCTCCTTTTTCTTTCGTTCTCCGCGGGTACTAGTTTGAGAGCAATCAATGGTAAACACTTTGATCCGTTAGGTTAACCAAGCAAATGGGGATAGCTGAGACAAAAGCATGTACCATTTTTCTCCACTCAGGCACTTTGCCATCCTATTTAGCAGACCTCATAAGCCTGGTTTGTGGAAGTGGTTGGAGCTGGGAACTATGCGAGGAGCTCATTCTCACCGGTGATGCTCAGCATGACTAGGACTTGAATCTTGAGCCAAGCGCTTTAGCAATTGAGCTATTCCGGAGTGGTACTATCTTTTAATGTTACCCCAGGAATTCATACTATCTGTAGGAGGTCAACGGTACTTGAACACAGGATCAGATCTTTAGTGAAGCAGTATAGCCACTGAGCTGTCCTAGCTGCATGAAATACTGATTTTTTAGAGGATATAGGATGCCTACAGATCAATTGTTGTTCTTTGAATTGAACTTGCCTAATAAATTGCTACTCAGTCGTTATAGACCATCATTTTTCATCTAATCTGACACGGGCAAAGTGGACTGCGCATTAGCACAAAGTTTGGAATTTTGACCCTGTTAACACCCTGTAAAATAACAGGTGACTGCAGTAACCTTGGATTTGAGTTGCTGAATCTCATTGGACATTCTCTCAACGAGATTCTCTAGATGTGATGAGTGGACTTGTGGAGATGCTTGACTCATCTCGACAGTTCTTCTGATATTTTCCTCCCTGAGAACGAAAACACGCGAAAAATAATCAGTACCAAATGGATATAATAGCCTTTCGGAATCAGGGCCTATACTGAAAATCAAAAGATAAAAGCAATTGACTTATGTTTTGTGGTAGGAGCTAGGAATTACGTAAGGAGCTCATCCTCACAGTGGACGCTCAGCATGACGAGCACAGGATCTTTTGATCTTGAGCCAAGTACTCTAACTAGAGAGCTATCTCGCTATATGAAATAACGCACGTATGAGCCTTACATGAGCCGATAGTTCTCCATGCGCAGTCTCTCCAACTCTGCTGTCTGTGTTCGATGCGCCATCCACTCCTCACTGATTGGAGCCTGACAAGACACATTCTGACGAGTGAGATGAGGTGAGTCTGTTGCTTTATCTGATGATAGGCTGTGGGTTTCTTTACTAGCAAGAAGTAACATGCAACTTGACAGTAGACAGATTGTGGTATAGAACAGTGAACCTTACATTGAAGACTAATAAAATTATCGGATCTTTCGAATTTTGTAAAATGCATTTGGTGATCGAAAGACTTGCTGATTCCAAAAGAGACCTAATTATTTATTAAACTAGAGAACCATATATGTTTATTCCTTGAATTGAGATTTTCTTGGACTCTTATGTCATTATCTGATCATCTGATCATCTGATCAGGATCATTTTCTGTTTACAAGGACTTGCGATCTTGATTTGTGCTCTGTTTTTCCTTCTCCTTTTTTCATTGCTGCTTTTTCATGGAACTTGATGTAAAAGAGACCCCTTGGTCTTATTAAGTTATCCATGTAAAATAAAATTATTCTATCCTATCCTATTAGATTTTATCTCACCTCACCACTGAAGCTTTCAACTGATCCGGAGTTATCAATGAACTTTTGATAGATTTGGGTGGAGGACTAGTAAAAGCAGAAGGAGGCATCAATCCATCCATCTTTACGTCCTCTTCTCAGTCTGATAATAATAAACATATTGGAGGTTTGCAGTCCAAAGCGGGTTATTTGCTTATGTTAGCGAATAACAAGTTTCTCGCTAGTACAGTCAAGTCGAGTGCAACTCGACTCGTGCGCGCTGTACAGTGAGTCACTCACTCAGTCACTCACAGTCACTGTGAAGTGTGACTGACTCAGCCAGTCGGTCAGTAACTCACTCAGTCACACTCACTCACTGAGTTACTCACTGTCACTGTGAGTGTGACTGTCACTGTCAGTGACTGACTGAGTGTGAGTGAGTTGCAGCCAATCGCTCTAATCATTCGCTGGGCACGGTTATTAGAATCAGGATATGGTACACGGAGATTACCAGGCCATCCACATACCTCTTGTGGCTGCTAATAGTATAGCTTTCAATATTCACAAAATAATAAGTAGAATTTTATAATAGTTCATTTAATCATTATGGTTTCCACGATGATGCGGAGATCTGCCTTCAAATTTCCTTGTAAACCGGATGTTTGGATTGAGAAATCAAACTCAGCCAATAGCACGCCTGATGGCATCTAAAATGTTCCGAATCCTTTTATTGGTCCTGATCGGTGGTTCCACCAAAGAGACTTGAACCGACATGTTAAGTTTTCGATTCAATACCTTTATTTGATGTACTCAGGCACGTCGTACAACGTTTATGTCGGAGCCTGCCGTGATTTGGCAGTCGGGCAAGCAAAGCCACGACGCTCTACAAACATCTCCTATCATACTGAACAACGTTTTATCAGTAATCCCATCTTACTAGTTACTAAAATCAAGACTTTGATAAAATGCCCGAGCTGGTCTTGGTAGAGTCGTTTTGACGTTAAATGAAGAGTTAATTATACTCTGTCGTCTGTGCACTGGCAACTGGTCAGGTAAGCTAGTAAGACTAAGTAACATTGATTAACAGTTTAACTTTAAGTTTAACTAAGTTAACATTTAACAATCTTCGTCCTTTTTCCTTCTTCCTTCAACTTCAACCTTGCCTGTGACTATGACTATGAGTATGACTGTGAGTCATAGTTTCTCATTACCCTAATTCATATTCGTACTCATACTCATAGTATGGTTATGAATTAGGGCAATGAGAAACTATGTAATGTAGTAGTAGTACTACTACTAGTAATGTACCCGTACCCTAGGCTTAGGCTAGTACCTCCGAAACGGCGAAACGATGTAATGAATGATCATGTAATGATGCCCGTGCTCTCTAAAGCTCAGAGAGCACGGGGTACATAATTACATGGTTAAGTTAGTAAGTAACTTAGTTTAGTTTAGACTAAACTAAGTTACTTACAGTTACTAACTTGACAAAGTGTAAGACTAAGAGTCTGTAAGCTACGAGTGTAAGTGTAACAAATATAAAGTTTGCATAGTTTGAGTTTGACTACTATCATGCCTTGACTCGAGTTACAGTTACAGCTACTGGTCAGTGGTTGTGAAGGAACCACAGTGAGTCAAATCTGCCTGTAGCATAGGGAAAGTTGGAACTGTAAGCCACAGAGGTAACTGACCCATTGATCCAATGAGTCCATGACCCTGGGTTACACTTCTACTCAATGCCAGTTCTTGAGTAATCAGTGAGTTATGGAAGTTGGTACAAATTACACGATTTAGCGCGTTGTTGGGTAAGATTAGCATAGTAGTTGAGTGGTTTACACATCTATCTATATGACTCAGATTCTCCCACAGCTAATCCTACTTATAATTTTGAGGCTTGGATTCTCTATCTGAACTAAATTTTGTTTCAACGATTTGGAAGTGAATGTTTGCTTTTATGGTGTAATCGGCTTTACAGAGCAATGTTGAATGGGAAACAAACCAGTGTAAAACTGAAACCGACTGGGGTTGAAGTTAGAAGACAGACTATTCTCGTCAATAAGCATGGAGAAAAGGTTCCAGTGAGCCAAGTGATGCCGAAATACATTCCAAAGGAGCCTACGAAAGTCAGTTCCCTCGCTGACTGATGGATAGTATAAGATTCATTAATAAAACCAAGATAAAACTCTAGCATTTTTACTCGGTA
>Ga0224501_10003445_pt1 | contig 12444 bp, 6 predicted proteins | sample SF_Oct11_sed_USG_4_FD_169105 | JGI IMG/M metagenome (GOLD analysis project Ga0224501, IMG submission 169105) | Sediment microbial communities from San Francisco Bay, California, United States - SF_Oct11_sed_USGS_8_1 | ecosystem: Environmental > Aquatic > Marine > Sediment | place: USA... | reverse complement strand
CACCTTCGATGCGGTAACAACCCAGGGTGGTGCAGTGACAGCTGGCGCAGGTAATACCTCGCTGACTTACACGCCAGTGGCTGACTTTAACGGTACAGACAGTTTTACCTTTACCGTGACGGATGGCCTGGGCGGCTCTAACGTGGCGACAGTGACCCTGACGGTGAACCCGGTCAACGATGCCGTGGTCTGTACCGATGTTCTTCTGGCCACACCTGCCAACACCGCGTTAACCATTAATGCGGCGACCGATCTGGTCGCAGGTTGTAGTGATGTCGATGGTGACACCGTTGTCTTTGCCAGTGCCGCGGCACCGGCCAATGCCAACAGCAGCATTGTTGATGATGGTGCTGGTACCCTGACCTACACGCCTGAGACCGACCTGATTGGCACTGACAGCTTTGTCTTCACCGCGACCGACGGTAATGGTGGTGACGGTACGGCAACCGCCAGTATTAAGGTTGGCGTAGTGCTTGGTAACTTCACCATGCTGGATGTGGCTGGTAAGACATTTGGCGGTACCAATGATGTTGTCTTTACCTGGGACGGTGTCAGTATGCACACGGCGGAAACCGATGTTGCCAGCAATATGACGATTGTCTCTGAGGGAGCAACGGCGTTCTTCGGTGCGCCCTGGTATGCCCACCATGTGCGTGTCTTCGGCCCCGGCACCTATACCTTTGAGGCCAATAATGCACTTTGTGAATCGAAGTCAGCTTCACCTGATACAGTGAATGCGAGCACCAAGAGCTTGCATGCCGGCGCAGATGATATTGATGTAACCGGCTGCCCGGGTACGGGTTCAGCAACAACGGTAAGTATGACGGTTGCTGCTGGCCAGGTTGGTGTGCATATGCTGTTCGATTACAACGGTACGTTTGATATCGATGTGGTCAATGTCTACGATAAGAATGCGGTATGGAATGACCCAACAGGACAGGGTGATCAGGTCAATGATCTCTGGACTGGTCCTGCGGGTGCATCACCTGATCCATTGGCTCCATGGGGACTGGTCTCTCGTGACGTGAATGGTGATGGCATCAATGGCTCGCCGATGGTCGACGGCCCGTTCGTAGGTTTCTATGCCAACTTTAATGATGCGCCAAGTGGTACGGCTGCGGCATTGCCACCGATTACCACTGGGGCTAACGATACAAGGTTGGATAAAAACTGGTTGGGTGCACTGAACTGGGTACTGCTGGTAGCGATGTTGCCTCTGATCAGCGTGCTCAGAAGGCGCTTTAAATAAATAATCGTTGTGCAGGAAGTGGGCTGTGGTGCCGGCTTCCTGCATTTTAAAACGAACAGAATAAAATAATTAAAAATTGCGGGAGTAATACCCAATGAAATCAAATTTAAAAAAAGTGCTATTGCCTGCATTGGCGTGTAGTTTGTTTGTGCCTCTCAATAGTTATGCTACTAATGGTTATTTTCTAATTGGTTTTGGTGCCAAATCTCGAGCAATGGGTGGTACCGGTGTAGCCAATAATACTGACGGCATGGCCGCTGCTTTTAATCCTGCAACAATGATTGATTCTGGTGATAGCTTTGATCTCGGTGCGGAATTTTTTCGGCCGGAAGTGGCCATTTACCACGACAGTGGTCTCATGGGTTTGACGAATGAAACCAGTAATCATGATAAATTCGTCGTCCCTTCAATGGGTGGTGTTTATAGATGGAATGACAGGGTCGCAGTTGGTGCGGCCGTGATCGGTGCAGGTATGAAAACGGAGTATAACCAGACAGTTAATAACAGCGCCTGTACCTCACTTGGTGGTGTTGGTTGTCCACCTACGGTGTTCAATATTCTGAATAATCTGGCCTCGAACGAGGCCGGTGTTGAGCTGTATCAAATACAGATGCTGCCCAGTATTGCCTATAAAATTGATAAAACACATACAGTTGGTGCGACGTTTGTCATGGCCGGTCAATATTTCCGTGCAGAAGGTCTGGAAGACTTTGGCTTTGCCGGGTTTACATCAGGTGGTGCAGCTAGTACGCAGATTGAAGCCCAGAATGGTTTGACAGGAGTGGGTTTCTCGCATTCATTTGGTATGGGCTACCGCCTGGGCTGGTTGGGTAACTTTTTGAACGGGGATTTAAAATTAGGTGTCAATTACTCGGATCGAGTGGATATGAACAAGTTCTCAAGATATGACAAGCTGTTTGCTGAGCAGGGTGACTTTGATATCCCCGAGAACTGGACGATGGGGCTGGCTTATAAAGCTCAGCCTGATATGACGCTGGCTTTTGAAATTCAGCGTATCAATTATAGCGATGTGGCCTCAGTGGGAAACCCAGGACCAAACGCAGCTGATCCGACTGACTTGAATCCATTATGTCCTGGTGCTGATACGCTTGACTGTAAGTTGGGTGGTACCTTAGGTATGGGTTTCGGCTGGACTGATCAGACCATCTATAAATTGGGCTATGAATGGCAGTATACAGAGAAATTGGCACTGAGAGCTGGTTTGAACTATGGCAAGGCACCAATTCCCAAGGATCAGGTGCTGTTTAATATGCTGGCGCCAGCTACTATAGAAAAACACATAACATTGGGCTTTGAATATAAATTCAATGAAGATTACTGGTTGTCAGTGAATTATATGCATGCCTTCCTTAATACCATTAAAGGCCCCACGGCATTTGGTGTTGGCGGCGCAACTGTTACTGGTAGCAATGCCTCGATTGCTATGTATCAGGATGCACTTGGAGCAACCTTAAGCATTCGATTCTAAAATTGCTTTAGTATGAAAATAAAAAGCCCCGCATGTTGGGGCTTTTTATTGTCCCTGTATTTTGTATTATTAATTGTCGGTTCAACTTACAGATTAGTGAAATATCAGGAGATTCAGTTGGGCAACCTATTTCTAGCCTTTTGATTTTAATTGATTTTATATTCGTTGGCACAACATGTGCTTAATTACACTGTGACGTAGGCTGAGTATAGTGAGATTTACTTTATGGTCATCTTTTACCATAAAAAAGATCGACGCATTAAGCCAAGGAGGGTATGTAAAGATCGTAGATCGGTTGTTAGATTTGGTGATGCCTTAGGCAGACGTTCAGGTGATGAACGACGGAGTACGCTGTTAGAGACATTGAAGAAAATATTAAATAGCAGGCTATCAAAATAGAAAATTGACTTTATCTTATATTGTTGCCAGTTTGCTCGGGTGTCTCAATGGGGGTTACCAGAACCAGTACACCAAGCAGTGGGTGATCTAAATAGTGTAATTCTTTGCTGCGCATTCTGCGTTGTGACTTGATCTCGAATTCGTCAAACATTCTGCTAGCGGATGTGGGTATGTTTGATGCATCGTTTTTTCTCGGGCGTTTATACAGTAAATCAGTATGTATATGCAGGTAGCGACCCAGTATTAGCTTGATGCTGCCAGTGACACTCGACTTCATTTCTGCTTCTTTATCTACCGTCAGGTTGTTCTCAGCGCCCAGAATGGTGATTTCTTCTTTCTGGCCTTTGATGCTGCCTATTTGGATGCTGATGGCGGCATCGCTATCAAGTCCTGTTTGTTGCCATGACTGATGGATGAGTACGTTGTATCTGGATGAGCGACTAAGTTTATCTACATATGCCACGAGCTCATTTGTGGTCTCATGGGTTACCTGAATAATGCTGTTGTTATCTTGGTGCTTGACGTTATTATTTACTGCGTTCCCTGTAGTGGTATCTAATTTGTTTTCCTGAATTGACTCAGGTGTGGTGAATGTATTCGACAAACTATTTACCGTGTTATTGCTCGATTCATTATCTGGCATTGCATTATCTGATGGTGGAATAATAATTGGCCATTGTTCGCTGTTAATGTAACGGCTGGAGAGATCTTCAAAAATGACAATTTCAACATTGTACTGATTGATAGCTGCATGTGCATTGTGTGCGACTAGTGAAAGCAGTGAGACAATAATAAAGGAGAGATGTTTATTCATAAATTTTTTCTTAAGGCTAATGTTCAGTCAATGACAGTGTGTTAATAACCTGGGTAATAGTCTGCGTACGGTTATTATAATCCGCTTCATCCATATTGCAGTTAATTCTCAAGGTATCACTGCCATTAAACTGGTAGGTAGCAGGCTGTTTCTGTATTAACTCTATCAGCTTTGCCGTGTCAATGTTGGGTCGTTCAGTGAAGATGATCTTAAAGCCATTATCATTGGTGTCAATTTTTGAGATGCCAACTTTTTCAGCAAGGAGTTTAACTTCTGTGACCGCAAACAGGTTCTTTGTGCTCTCGGGCAACAGGCCAAAGCGGTCGATAAATTCAACTCGTAGTTCATCAAGTTCGCTGGAGGTTCTTGCGCTGGCTATGCGTTTATACAGAATCAGGCGCAGATGGATATCGTGCACATAATCGTCCGGGATGATTGCTGGCATGCCCAGGTCGACTTCAGCACCGGCGTTGAGTGGTATGTCAGCGCTTTCGCCTTTCTTGATAGATTCAACGGCTCTTTCGAGTAATTCGCTATAGAGGCTAAAACCAATTTCGGTGATCTGGCCACTCTGGCTTTCACCGAGTAATTCACCGGCACCACGAATTTCCAGATCGTGGGTGGCGAGGGTGAAGCCTACACCCAGGTCTTCCAGGGACTCGATCGCCTCGAGGCGTTTTTTGGCATCGTCTGTGAGCAGGGATTCGGGTGGTGTAATCAGGTAGGCATAGGCCCTGTGATGTGATCGACCAACGCGGCCACGTATCTGGTGCAGTTGTGACAGGCCCAGTTTGTCGGCCCGATTGATAATGATGGTGTTTGCCGTGGGCACATCGATGCCGCTTTCAATGATCGTGGTGGCGACCAGTATATTGAATCTCTGGTGATAGAAATCCAGCATGATCTGCTCCAGGTTTTTTTCCGGCATTTGTCCGTGGGCGTATTCTACTTTTGCCTCAGGCAGTAGTGCTCTTATTTCATCGGTAATTTTTTCTATGGTTTTTACTTCATTGTGCAGGAAATAAATTTGACCGCCGCGTTTTAGTTCACGCTGGCAGGCCTCCTTGATCGCCAGGTCATCCCACTCGCGAACAAAGGTGTTGATCGAGTGGCGGTGGTGGGGTGGGGTGGCGATAATGGAAAGATCGCGTATGCCCGCTAATGACATGTTGAGTGTTCTTGGTATCGGTGTTGCTGTCAGGGTAAGAATATCGACCTCTGTACGCAGTGATTTCATCTGCTCCTTGTGCTTGACACCGAAGCGATGCTCTTCATCAATAATAACCAGGCCGAGATCTTTGAACTTCACGCTTTTTTGTAGGAGTTTATGGGTGCCGATAACAATATCGATTTTTCCAGAAGCCAGGTCGTCAAGTACTGCCTGTTGTTTTTTTGCGCTGTTAAACCGGGTCAGGCCTTCTACTTTAATAGGCCAGTCGGCAAAACGGTCACTGAAGTTCTGGTAGTGTTGTTGTGCAAGCAGTGTGGTTGGCACCAGTATCGCGACCTGCTTGCCTGTGTTGGCAACGGCAAAGGCTGCACGCATGGCAACTTCTGTTTTGCCAAAACCGACATCACCACAGACAACGCGATCCATAGGCATAGGGCTGCTTAGGTCATTGAGTACGCTGTGTATTGCAGATTCCTGATCCTCGGTTTCTTCAAAAGGAAAACCATTGCAGAAATTCATATAATCATTCTGGTTAATTTCGTACTGCCTGCCTTTGGCGGCGGCACGACGCGCGTGAATATCGAGTAATTCAGCGGCAACATCACGTGCCTTTTTGACGGCTTTGCTTTTGGCCTTTTCCCATTGGTCGCTACCAAGGCGGTGCAATGGTGCGTGTTCCTGCGAGGCACCGGTATAACGGCTGATAAGATGCAATGAAGCGACTGGCACATAAAGCTTGTCGCCACCTGCGTATTCGATGGTGAGAAATTCTGTGTCGTAGGCAGTGCCAGAGAGTTTCTGCAGGCCAAGATAGCGGCCAACACCATGATCGAGATGTACCACGGGTGAGCCAATATTGAGATCGGTCAGGTTTTTTACAATGGCATCAGAATCAAGGCCGCGTTTTTTACGACGTCTTTTCTGGATCGCGCGTTGGCCAAAAATCTGGGGTTCAGTAACAACACAAATTTCTGGCTCTATTAAACTTAATCCATTTTCTATTTCAAAAACAGTCAGGCAGATGGGTTCTTCTGCAGCAACAAATTCGTGCCAGGTTTTACACAGTTTTGGATAGATATGATGCGTACGTAACAATTCACTCAGAATTTCACGACGCCCCGGTGTCTCTGCGACAAAAAGAATGCGCCCCGAATATTCCTGCAGAAATGCCATTAAGGCCGATGAGGGTTCCGCATTCTGGCTGCTAATCTTTAATTCAGGTGGTCTACGTACCGCGAGATTGCTGCTGTCATCCACATCGCTGTATCTGGAAACACGGACTCGCGCATATTTGCTGATTGTCTGGTTGAGTGTTTCCTGATCCAGGAAAATGGCGGTGGGTGGCAGAATAGGGCGCTCAGCATCGTGGCGGCGTTGTTCATAACGGTTTTCTAAATCCTGGGTAAATGTTTCAATAATACTGGACAGATTCTCTGGCTGTATAAACAGGGCGTTATCTGGAAGGTAATCAAATGTAGTCTCGAGTTCATTTTCTTTGAAGAACAGTGGTAGGTAGTATTCGATTCCAGTTGGAATAGTGCCGTCGCTAATGCTGCTATAAATAACGCTACGTAGAGGGTCGCCAGCGATATGCTGGCGATAATTTTCACGAAATTGCTGGATACCAGCCTTGTCGGTTGGGAATTCACGCGCAGGCAAAAGCTCAATGATCTCGATCTTTTTATCAGAGCGCTGGTCACTGGGATCAAAGCTGCGAATCGATTCGATTTCATCATCGAATAAATCAAGCCGGTATGGCATTGTCGACCCGGCCGGGAAAATATCGATGATTGAGCCACGCACGGTAAATTCGCCATGTTCCATAACCTGCGATACAAACGAATAGCCGGCCGATTCTAGATTAGTTCTAAATTCATGTGTATCCAGTTTCTGGCCAGGCCTGAAGATCAGTACGCTGCCATTGATATAATGCCTTGGTGAAAGCTTCTGTAAGAGCGTTGTAACGGGTAAAAGAAGGATGTCACCTGATTGTATTTTCTGCAGCTGGTAAAGCGTTTTAAGGCGGTCTGAGACGATATCCTGGTGTGGTGAGAAGACGTCGTATGGCAGGGTTTCCCAGTCAGGTAAATAATAGATGTTGACCGAGGATGAGGCGTAGAAATTAATTTCACTTTTCAGCGCATCGGCGTGGGCAATGTCCTCAACAATCACCACCACTGGACCCTGATCGTATTGCTTGGTGGCTTCAACGATCGCGAGTGCAAACGAGCTACCGTACAGGCGGCTCCAGTTAGTCATCATGCTGGCCGTATTGGGTAAATGAGGTTTTAGCACAGGGTCGTTGAATGTAGTAATAAGGCGAAATCGAGCATTATCCAGTCATTAACGGTAAATACAAGCTCTATGAACAGTAGATGGCCTGGCGAAGTGCTAATGCAATTTGATTTCAAAAGAACTACTAATAGTTGGTCTCTAAAATGAAGCGTTAGAAAAGCTGCATTGACTGGTTAGGTCAGCGACCATCACGATCTGACTTAGTGATTGTGTATGAGATATCATTGATGAACATAATTGAGCCAACGCAGGCACTGAAGAAAAATTTTCTGCTTATGCATATTGTATTAATATGATTCGTATGCTATAAAACGAAACAAGAATGATTTAAATTCTTATTTGGTCGCTGCAAATATAGCGCTCCACCTGCAATACTTTAAATGGAATAAAAGGCAACGAAATCCGTTGTAGTTTTATATGGATAGAAAATCTCATAAATAATGTGAATGTGTGAAAAATCTGATTAGCCAATCAGATTTTTGTCATTTCGTGTGTGTTTACAGGTGGGGCATATTGGTTAGAGGCGTTATTCGAGGGTAAACGTTGGTGAAAATGCTCAGTGGAAAGATGTAGTACTGCGTGGCGGGGGGTAGTCCCTATTTCGCAAAAAAACAAATTGGAATATCAATGTTATGGAGTATCAATATGAAGAAGAATAAATTAATTATAGCTATCTCGTTCTCGTTGTTTGCACTGACAGCGTACGCAGCAACTTTAGATTATTTTGGGCCACCTCCAGCAGGTGATCCATCAGCATTTACGGGACCGTTAATTGGTGATGATTTGTCAGACGGTTTGACCGCTTTGCCCCCTGTGTACAAAGGGGCGCTTGATGGAGCGCCAACGGAGACTGCAGCCGATCAGGGTATTTCTGGCACATTGTCTGAGGGGGAATTACAGAATAATGGGACTTATGACGTTCCAACAGGTAGTAAGCCCAGCCCTCTTTTTGGGGCACTGGAATATGAGCAGCAAATGTTACGTTTTGAGGAATTTGGTCTGAACTCGCTGGACCCAACTGCCCCAGCGTCAACTGCCAGCTTTCCCCGTCCGGTAACTGGCGCACTACCCGAACAAGATCCAGTCAATGTAGCCAAGAGTGCACCGAATGGGGCAAGTCTTGATGCGTTTCTTGATGGAGCTGGGATATCACCTTTTCCCACCGAATTTTCTAATGTTAACGAAATAAATCCTTGGAAAGCTGATATCGAAGGCTACCTTGGTCGAACATTGGATTCCCCGCCAGCCGAAGGGCGGCCACCTGGTCGTGGTTGGGCGCATCAACGTTGGAATGAGTTCTACCCAGTGAAGTATTTTAAAACGGCACAGGCTGGTTCCAGAGAGAATGGAGGCTTTCGCGATGATGAGCAAAGGCACGGTTATCAAGTCGGAGAATGGGGAGTGGGAGGTCTCTACCACAATACTACGGGAGCGCCCGGTAGCGAAGGCACAACAGCCGGCATTGGTATCCGTTTTCATCCAGACATGCCTATCCAGGAGCACAAATCTCTATGGACATTTGACGGTACACTTCCGCCAAAATTGCTGAATGTTCGTTATGGTGAGCCATTACTAATGCGACACTATAACGCTTTGCCGATTGACCTGACTGCGAACCGTGGTTTTGGAATGCATACCATTTCAACGCACGAACATAACGGCCATTCACCGGCAGAAAGTGACGGTTTTGCGGGAGCATTTTATTTTCCAGGACAATTTTACGATTATCGCTGGCCGGTAGCGCTTGCTGGATACGACACTATCAACACTTCGGCTACCGACCCACGTGCCGCGTTTCCATGTTCTCCGGGAGAAACCTTGTTTGTTAATGATGCCAACCCAGGTATGAAAGACTGTGAAAATGGCACTATTAAAATTCGCGGTGACTGGCGTGAAACCATGAGTACGCACTGGTTTCACGATCATATGATTGATTTTACTGCGCCCAATGTTTATAAAGGCAATGCAGCTATGATGAATTATTACAGCGCAATTGATCGTGGAAATGAGACTGTGAACGATGGGGTGAATTTGCGTTTACCCAGTGGCAGTGCATTACCTTGGGGCAACCGAGATTATGATGTTAATTTAGTCGTTGCAGACAAGGCATGGGATCAATCTGGTCAGCTGTGGTTTAACATCTTCAATAAGGATGGTTTTCTTGGCGACCAACTTCTCTCTAACTGGTTGTATAAACCTTACTTTGATGTGCGCGCTCGTAAGTATCGTTTTCGGATATTAAACGGTTCCGTTTCTCGATATTTAAAAATTGCGTTAGTAAAAGAAGTTCAGGGAAATACCACGGGTGAGATTAATGGTGCAACTTCACAAAACGTATCTTGGGATAGAATCCCTTTTCACCTGATAGCTAACGATGGCAATATTCTTGAGCACACCGTACCGTTTGATGGAACTCAGGATCTGGATGGGAACCTCAATGCTGATGAGCACAAGGGCACTTTGCCAGTACAGGCGATTGCTGAGCGCTACGACATTGTTGTGGATTTTGCAGCTCATGGTATTAAGCCAGGCGACAAGCTTTATTTTGTTAACCTTGTAGAGCACAGAGATGGCAAGATTGTGGAAGGTGTTATTGATCTCGGTGCAGTCTTGCGTGAAACTTACAAGGCCGTGCTTGAACTAGATGCTAATGGGGATCCAATAGGATGGCTTGACGGCGACCCTGTGGTTGGTAAATTTCTCGAGCTCAGGGTGCACGCTTTTGCTGGTGTTGATGAAAGCATGAATCCCGCGGAATACCAAGTTGGCGGAAAGAAAATGATCCCGCTGAAGTTTGACCGTGATGACCCTGCTCAAATGGCCACACTTAGCGACGTGCGCCCCGAAGTTTTGAATTCGGAAGGAGTACGGGCACAGACTCTGCGCCATGGACCATTAAAACCGATAACGGCGGCGGCATTACTGCAGATACGCGTCGTTTGTCGGCAGCGCCCCAGTTAAGCACGGGTCCAACCGACGCTGGATTTGCCGGTGATGGAACACGTGAAATTTGGAGTCTTGGAACTGGCGGTGGTTGGAGTCATCCAATACATGTTCACTTCGAGGAAGGCATTATCTTAAGTCAAGATGGTGAACAACCACCAGAGTGGTCGCGCTGGGCTCGTAAAGACGTATTCCGCTTGGGACCAGAAGAAGATGGCGCGCGAGATATGGATGTTTTATTCGACTTTCGTGAGTTTGCGGGTAGTTTCGTAGAACATTGCCACAATACTCAGCACGAGGATCATGCGATGTTATTGCGCTGGGATTTAGAGCATCCTGGACAGGTAGAGTTGATGCCAGCACCTATCCCCACTTGGGATGGAGTTGACTACACAGATTCAGTCGCTTTACCTACTTTCCGCACGGGTGATGGCACGGGTCTCACCCCTTAATAAATAGTTGATGGAAATTCCGATGCTGGACGGCGAAAGCCGTTCCAGCGTCGCTGGTTTAGTTCGGCTCGGAATTGCTGATCTATCCATTATTTTGACAAACAACATAGGCTATTTTGAATGATTAGAGAAAATTTAATTTTAATGCATTACAGATTTATGGTGCCGTCAATGATTATGTTTTTATCGTTCATTGTGGCGGTGTGGGCACCGGATACATTAGCGGGCTCTGATCATTCTCAGCCTAATAAGCAGCACAAGGTATCGGGGGCGAAGGTTACTGCTCCGGCGAGCAACATTGCACCTGACACTCAAATTTGGGGTGCAAACTATTTCCCAAACTTCGAACTAACGGCTCATACTGGCGAAAAGCTACGTTTTTTTGATGATGTCATTAAAGATAAGGTGGTTTCTATTAACTTTATGTTTACCACTTGCACTGATATTTGTCCGATGGAGACCGCTCGCATGCGGGAAGTTTACAACCTTCTGGCTGATAGGGCAGGTAAGGATGTTTACTTCTACTCCATTACGATAGACCCAGAACACGATACAGTCGAGGTGTTAAATGAGTATTCTAAGCGTTATTCGATAGATGGTAACAAATGGAAATTTCTGACCGGTAGCAAAAAAGAGATTGATATTATCCGCGATAAGTTCGGTCTTTATAGTAATGCAGCCCAAGAAGCCGATTTGTCTAATCATAATATCAACATGATTATCGGGAACCAGGCGACAGGGCAATGGGTGAAGCGTACTCCGTTCGAAAATCCCCACATTCTGGCAAATCAGCTCGGCTCCTGGATGCATAACTGGAAGAAGGTGACTTCAGAAGCACGTCGTAAATATGATGAAGCACCAGAACTTCGGCAAATTTCGAGAGGCGAAATGCTGTTTAGAGATAAGTGTACTTCATGCCATGTTATAAGTGGTGGTTATGGCCGTGTCCGCAATGCTAAACCGATTGGTCCAGACCTATTTCAAGTTACTAAGAATCGTGATCGAGATTGGCTGAAGCGCTGGCTTGCCGATCCGAAAAAGATGCTCGAAGAGAAAGACCCCATTGCTGTAGCTCTATTGGATCAGTACAAAATTTTCATGCCTAACTTTCAACTGGATGATAATGATATTGACAATCTCATTCGCTATATGACTGAAGAAACGGAACGTTTGATAAAGAAAAGTCAATCAAAGAAAAAGCTCTAAGGTGTAATAGGCAATGGGTGGTGAATTGTTGGTCGCGATCTGGGTGGGTTCATTATGATGAAAATTCACGCGCTTGCAGAAAGGTTTTACTAGGTGTGGCTGTAACTACAAATAGAACTTAGTGCGCATAATGTATATTATGTTAAATAGAATAAATGTAAATAGTTGGTGAGATTTTATAAAAGTTTCAGCATGTTACATGCCTCTCTTCTCATGCTCTGGTAAGATTCGTATCAATCAATTTTTGCATGAGAAACGATGTTATGTCTGATGGCGCACTAGAGTTACATATTGATAATCCTGATCTGGATCCTGCAAATAATTCTGCTCGTACCAGGCTAGCCAGATTGTGGCTAACGCTGGGTGTAGCAGCACTAGTGGCATCGGGATTTTATTCAATACTGCTGGTGTTATCACGAACACCAG
>Ga0224501_10003444_pt1 | contig 12444 bp, 8 predicted proteins | sample SF_Oct11_sed_USG_4_FD_169105 | JGI IMG/M metagenome (GOLD analysis project Ga0224501, IMG submission 169105) | Sediment microbial communities from San Francisco Bay, California, United States - SF_Oct11_sed_USGS_8_1 | ecosystem: Environmental > Aquatic > Marine > Sediment | place: USA... | reverse complement strand
CCATAGCCGCAATCAAAACAATAACTATCAGGATTATGATAACTATCGATTTCTTAGACTGAGCCATCTAATAATAGAATAATTACTTTCAGGTATTGAGTCAACGAAATAAACTGAAACACGGAATAACACTGAAAAGAATTGAATACAACACTGAAAATACTGAAGTGCTTGAAGCACATCCCAGCACTGCCTCAGGCAGTCGGTGCTTTTCAGTGTTTAATATTTAACTGTATCCAGTATCCAAACCTAGGGCACAAAATGTCCCAAATTAGAAACAAACTGTCCAAAAATTTGCGGTGCCGAAATCACAAAAAGAAATCCTCTCTTTGTTAAGTTATTGAGAAATATAGTCTTAATCATAAATTAAAATCTGGCATAAGTTTTGCATTTTAGATTGATATGAAAATTAGAAAAAAGCCCGGTTGGCTTGAAAGGAGGCAGAAATGAAGTTACTACTAATATCAATAAGCCTGATAACTAGCATCGTTAGCTCGGTTGGGTATCTTACAATAAAAGAAAAATCTAGAGTGCCAAGCAATCCTACATATACAATCACACGATATGAAATTAAAAAAGATACTCTGGAAACATATTCCGAAGATAAAGTAATAGAAACAGTAGCCGATGGTTATCGTGCTGAGGTTTTTCCCAAATTATTACAGGTTTATCCTGGGGCTAAGAAAACCAGATAATACAAAATTAGCAACACCGAGCCAACGACGAAAAAAATTCATCGTTGTAAAATAAAGTCAACTTCACAGCCTAGAGGGTGACCTCCTAAGTAGCCCCCTAGGCGGTATACCCCTCCTTTTGACGAAAATACGATAAGCGATTGACGAAGGACGAGTTAGAAGAAAATTTGGCTTGATTTTTATATGCCTATTAGGCATAATTTTAAAATTACTATAAGGCTATTTTTTGTTATTTATTCTTAACAAATCAATAGAAAGGAAATCAAAAAATCGCGAAGAAAAATTTAAAATCTTGACTTCTTTAAGAAAAAATAGTATAATAATATATAGTATAGTCCGAGTTGTTTTTCTTGGACTATATGAGGTGGCATCCAAATAAAAATCCGCCTGGTTGGGCGGATTTTTTTTAATTTTAGAAACTAAATTGCAATTGAGCGATTATTTTGTGACATTGGCTCCGGCTGATTTTATCGTCAAGATAAGAATAGTTTAACATCGGTTTCAGATTATCACCTCTTATAAACCAGTTAATACCAACCGTAATTGCCATTTGAGATTGACCAGAAGTATATCGTTCAAATCTTACAACTGGTTGTAAATTCCGGTAACGATATCCTGCCGAAACATAAAAACCATTGCTGTTTATACTGCCATCTTTGGCATAAAGGAATTCACTTTTCAACATCACAGGATTCCGGACAAAAGCTAACTCTGCTCCAAACCGTTGGGCATTAACCAAAGCCCCATCAGGACCAACTTTACCCCAATATAAATTTCCGCCAAATGTTAATCCTAATTCAGGTTCTGGTATGAAAACCAATCTCCCAAGCAAATCCTTCCATTTATTGTTATCTTTTAATTGGTTTCTACCATTGCCATTGGTCACAGCTAAGGCGCATTCGAAAAATCTCTGTTTGGTTGCGAGCTGTATTCCGATATCTCGAGTAATCCCGGTTGATGTACGGTGTTTACTAATGATTGAATATTCGATAAAGTCAAGTTTTGGTGTCGGCGTCAAATTTTCAATTCCGGTTGGGGGTTTTAGCTGACCAAATCGCAGCTCATAACTATTTCTGGTGAGACACAGATAAAGGTCATAAGCCGGAGCGCCCGAAATTTCGCCCATATCATAATAAAACCGGATTTTGGCATAGTCGGTAATCGTACCAGTTAAACCCAGGAATCCATAGACACGAGCAAAACTGTTTTCGTCCATTTTATTGCCGGCAGAATCGGTTGTCGAAAGATAATAATATCTCCCCCAAACACAGGCATCGAAACTTAATTTCCCTTTAGCAATCGATAATTCTTGCGCAAGCATACTGCTGATAATGGTTAAGACTGCTATAACCACTATGCTCTTCATTTTTTCTCCCTTCTATTAGTGGAATACAAAAAATTGGCGGAGGCGTGTAGGAATCGAACCTACCAGTCCACTTATCGCAGACCATACGGATTTGAAGTCCGCCAGGCACACCAGCACCCATTCGCCTCCAACCATTAATAAAGACAAATTGGATGGGCAAAAATTTCTGCAATAACAATTAAGATAATATCCGGGTTTCTTAGATTGTCAATCGTGATAGGATATAGGTTATTCCAAGCTTGGTTTACTCTCCCTTTACATTTATGATGATTTTATCCGAACCGACATTCATCAGGACGTCAGCAGCACGCATCACAATTACATTTTCTCCGGGGCTGAGCTCAATTTCAAAAGCAAAATTCTCGGTTTTGGTGTCAAAAATTTTATCCGAAGGTGATAGCGCCCGCCAATCTGAAGCATTGATTGAGTACTCACAACTCTTGATTATCGAATTCTGGTCAGAAACCGCAAAAGTTATCAAATACTTCTGCCTTGGCTTGAGCTTTGCCGCAATCTTGGTAACTTTAGGTGGAGTGTTATCAATCTCAAACCAATCGCTTATTCTCACGCCGGTCAATTCTAAACCAAGTGGCTGATTTGGTTTGTCCGAAGCGACTATTTTGATTTGGTATTTACCATCGGGTAAGATTTCACCGTCAAGAATATAACTTTTGTCTCTCAGATTCGACTTTAATAATTTCCAATCTTTTTCTTCGATTCCTTTATAATATAAATCAAATGTCAAAGAATCACCATTCGGGTCAAAGGCAGTCCAGGTAATTTTTCGGTCTTGGCGACGTAAACTTAGACCCTTCGGTTTTAAAGGTTCTTCCGAATCAGAACCTTCTTTCATAACTTCAACCGAATAGACCACCGGCGCTAAATTTGTCTCCAAAAAAGAGATTTTCACACTGGCTAGCGCCGGGGTTTTAGTATTAGCATTTGAAGCGAAGGTCGCTTGCCACTGCAGAAACCGGGCGGATGGGCTTTTAATATCACTTTTATCGGTAATCGAACTAAATTGACTCCAGGTTTCGTCTGGATTTTCCGAATTACCAGAACGAGTTTGAAACTCGATACTTGTGCCTGAAGGCATTTCAGTTTCAGAACTCAATTTTCCCCATTCACTCTGAGTTTTAGAATCGAAGGGTTTAGAAATAATCCGGCCTTCTTTATTCAGGTTTGATTTTAAAAGATAAACCTGACCGGGATTTCCGGTCCCAATCAGTATTGAACCAGCCGGACCGGAACTGAAAGTAGTAATCTGCGGTTCGGAAGTCGTGAGGAACAATGTTCCTAATCCCTTACCGGTTGCTTCTTTATCCAGTTGGTAAATTCTACCGGTATTACCAGTTCCGGCTAGAATTTCATTGCCGTAGCTATAGAGCGCGAAGATGACCGAATCTGAACTCGACCAGAATTGTTTAACCAAACCATCAGCTGTGAGTTGATAAATCTTGGGAACAAGGCCAACTGGTTTAGCAACATCCGAGATATCCAATTTTTGCGGTCCGGGCTTTGAATAACCAGGATTGGCTCCGCAATAGATATCGCCCTTATCATGAATTAAGAGCGCTCGAATCTCCTCTTCGCTTGCATCATAAATTGTCATCACTTCGGGCTTATCCTCTAAGTTTGAGATTTTGTAGACCAATCCTTGACCCGAGCTTCCAGCAAACAGTATTGATTTAGGTTTTGATGAATAAGCTAATGAGGTGATATGGGATTCAGGCGAATCATAAATCAATCTGCCTTTTCCCTGGGCATCAACCCGATAGATGTTCCCTTTATCGCCCGTTCCGATATAAAGGAATCCTTTGTCGTCAAAAACTAAAGCAAAAATGTAGGTCTCATCGGTTTCGAAAAATTTCATTGCTTTACCAATTGGACTAATCTTATATACGATACCTTTAGGTGCGGTTCCGGCGTAAAGGTTATCTTGTCGGTCCAGAGCAAGACTTAAGATTTCCGTCTCTTCCGCATCAAAGAAAAGTTCGGCTTTACCACCTTTGATACGAAAGATTTTACCATCACTGCCGGTACCGGCAAAAATATTGCCCTTCCTATCACTAACTAATGCCCAAACCGAGGATTCCCCGGTATTGTAAAGCAAAGAAAGTTCTGGGCCGAGTTTTACTGTACCATCTGCCGTGATTGAAAGATTGTGAATTTCTGAGCTGCGCAAAAAATTGTCATAGCCAGAAAATTCTTGAATCGAAGAAGCGAATAATAAACTCAAAGTTATACCGACCCCAACTCTAATAATCATTCTTATAGAAATTTGGATTCTCATTTTTTACCTTTCTACAATTAGATTTAAACTCACCACCCCTTGGATAATCTCATCAAAAGTAAGAGAATGGCGCAAGATTAAACTGGATTCAGTAATTGCAACCGTTTTTTTCGGTCGGGTAAGAACCTGTTTTAAAAACAGGGGGGGATTAGGTAGTTCTTGTGCTTCGACCACGACTCCTTTTTGAGGCACATAGCCAGAAATCTGCATCTCATTTTTCCTGCCTAATTTTTCGATCTGTTCAATCAGTTGGGTAAAACTTTTTGCGGTTAATCTTTCCGGCGTTCTGGCAAGTTCAAGGAGATAAGTAGAGTCGGCGTTGGCAACAATCAAGGCAAGCCTTCCGACCGGTGTTTCCTTAGGAATTTGGATTTTTATTTTTTTGGTGTCAAATTTACCTTGAAATGAACGGAGTCCAATTGTGATTTCAAGTGAATCGCCCGGTTTGACTTTTTCTTTATCGGCAACTAATTTTTCAATAAAGGTCGTTCTTTTTTTATTTTCGATATCGAGTCTTATTGCAATATCTTCAATCTTTACTTTTTCAAATTCGTTGTTAATTAGACGGGCAATCGGGTCAACCAGGCTAACCGCAATTCCTATGGCACTGGCGTCACCGCTTATCATCTGGCTCAGTTTAATGACCCTCCTATGGTCGGTCTTTATTTTTAAAATCATATCGGCTTTAATCGTTGACTCGCCCAAAATATTTCCTCTGGCAACAATCGAGTTTAGGATTATTGTATTTAAAAGGATTGGCAAGAGATTTTTGTGTTCGATACTCTCATAGGAATAAATCGTATCGGTTTCCTGGGACTGAATTGCGACTTTGATTGGAACCATTGGTGTGGTCTTGCCAATTTTACCCATGATACCACTTGCCCGGTCTTGAGTAATCATTCCGATGGGTCGAGTCGGGGAAAACATTTTGAAAGAGAGGGCTTGCGATGGCATCACGGAATGGATGACACCGGCGATCAGCGGCAATTCAACTTTGCCGCCCAGAAATATCGGATGACCCAATCCTAATATTTTATCTCCATCCCGATAGGTTAGAGTCCCAATCGCCGCAACTCGCATATCTCCTTGGATTAGAACAGTTCCAATAGCAGCACCCGGTTCTAATTCGATTGGCATAGAATCAGAACCGATTCCGCCAACAAAAACTGGTAACAACCCGTAACCCGAAAGGAAGTCATCAAGCTCGGTCGAAAACTCCGGACAACTGAATAGAGCAGATGAAGAAATTGCTAAAGGCAAAGGAATATGCCTAAAATTGTTTTTGCTATTAGTCAATTTGAATTGCTGATTTTGGGGTGAAGCTTTGCTCTGTTTGTCAACATCAATAATTTCCAGTATTTCACGAATCGGAGTTATACCAGCAATCGGTTCTTTTAGAAACGACCAGGTGTATGCGAGCGCACCAATCAATTTACCGTTGATATAAACTGGGCTACCACTCATGCCAGCGATCACACCGGTTTTTTCTAAACCACCAGGGATTGAACCACCCGAAAGGCGGGCAAGGATGATATCGCCTCGCGGCGAAACATTTTTCATCACATCGATGATTTCTACTTGGAATTCTTCAATTTTAGTTTGGTTGAAGACGGTTTTGCCAATACCACGCATTCCCGGTTCGATTTCCGAAACGTCCATCAATGATGAAAAACAAACGTTGAAAGTCAAAAAACAAAAAAGTGAAATATATTTCATATGTTTTAATTATTTAAGAATCAGAATACAATTTCCTTAAAAAAGGTGAGATTTCATTTCATCCCACTTCTTACGCCAAACCGAATAGTCTTGGAATTCCCGTACATTGATTGGTATCCATAATGTCGACTGAAAATCTTTATCTTTGATAGTCGGGTAGAAAATTGATTCGTCCGTATCATAAATCCCAAATAGATATGCCTTCGTCCCTTTATTTTTGGAAAGCTTCACTGAATTTTTAAGCATAACCATCCTTTCATCAAACATTACTTTTGGAAAATAACGATATTGTTGTGGAGCAAGTGCGAATTCAAATTGAAGAATTGCCCGTGTTTCATAATTCTCAAGAACTGCTAAATCCGGTTTTTGACCATGGAATTCTGGATTAACCCGAAGAATCCATCCCGGCAGAGTTAGAAAGAATCTACGACTGTGATAATAAGCGATGCTTTTTAAATCATCTTTATTGAAAATACGTAAACCTTTGAGGTCTTCCTTTATTTTTACAACTAAAGAACCACGGGTAAATTCCGTAACTTTATCTCCAGAGAACATCCTCAGTTTCTCATTCTATCAAGCGTGTCTCTTTTGTCAACAAAAAAGAAAAGGACCCGGTGTGAACGGGCCCTTTTTATTCTATTTGATTATTTCTTCAACACGAGTTTATGCGTCGTTCTTATTTTATCCGAACTAAATCGTAATAGATAAACACCGGCTGGCAACCTCTTCGTATCGAGTAACAATAAACCATTCATCGTTGGGGTAGAATGGACGTACGATTTAACGAGTTCTCCGCAGATATTATATAGCTTCAAGCTTATTGAGCTAGCAACCGGTAAAGAGTACCTTACCGAGATCATATTAACCGCCGGGTTGGGTACAATTGAAAGTGTAAAATTACTGGTGCTTGATTTCTTAATATCCATCGCACCTTGATTCAGCTCTAAATTTGAAGTTTGGGCGGTTGTCATCGTTGGTGGTACATGGCGATAAAATTCATTAGTTTTGTTCCCTTTTGAAACATAGAAATAACCATCGAGGATACATAAAGTCCCGCCGCCTTTCACTTTTTTGCCACTAGCGCCGAGAGGAATATCCCAGTTCTCCGGCATCTGTATCCAACTATCACTGGCAATTTCATATTTCCAGAATTCGTTCGTTTTGCCGCCCTTTAGTAAGTAGAGATTATCGTTGTAGTATACAAGTCCTGCGCCGTCTTTTATTTTCTTTTTCTTACCGTCCCGGTTAATAAATATTTTACGATCGTATTGTCTCAATCGATGCCAGGAGTCACCACTAATACTGTAACTGAAGAAATCACCGTAATATCCTTTTAGGACATAAATGAGGTCATATCCATCGTAGGCTAAACATGAACCCTTCTTATATCCAATTTTACCACTTGTTCCAGGATCCGTCTTAACAATAGGTGTCCAAATATTAGCGGCAATATCATAAATATAAAACTCTTCGGTCTTTCGCCCTTTCATAGCAAACATATATTCTCTCGAACCTAATGCCGTAAAGTGGACTAAGCCTGAACCATCTTTGACTTTTTTACCCCGCGCCCCTTCTGGAATATTCGGCAGCTTGTTCCAACCAAGAGTTTCACCTACACCAGGAGTTGTATCAGCCACATACTTCCAAAAACCAAAGGTATTGTTTCCTCGCAGGACATATATCGCATTTCCAAAGGGTGCCATTGCGGTACCCTTTTTGGGTCTTTTCCCATCGCCAGCATCCTTTGTCCCAATTGGCATTGTTTCTAAGACCGTCCATGAGCCGACTCCAGAATCTGGGATGAAGCAATAGAAGTCTTGAGTATTGGTGCCATTGAGAAAGTATATTTTACCATTTAATGCGGCGCTAGCGCTGCCGTATTTTGGTACCTTACCAGAAGCCGATGCCGTCGGAATATCTGCCATCGCCTGCCATTGACTTGAGGCACCAACACCAATATAAAATACCCAAGGAATTGTCCAAGCCGAAGAATTTTGTGCTGCATCAAATGCCCGTACTCGCCAGTAATGAGAACCAAATGCAAGGGGTGGGGAAGGGAATCCTCTTTCTATTAGCATCGTATCGATTTCCATTCCGGTAAAGAATGGATCAGTTGCAATCTGAATTTGATAACTTGCCGCATCACTTATCTCAGACCAAAGGAATGTTGGGGTTGTAGTCCAAAGTGTTTCGCCGTTAACTGGACTATTTAAAGTACACGGCATTGGTGGGGTGGCATCTAAAAAGAACCGATATGAATTTGTCCATGATGTCCATACTGAACCGACTCCGGCTCTAGCTCGCCAATAAAAGGTTCCGTCAGGAGTAATTGGAGTGGTCGGGGTAAACGTATCGGTATTAACCACCATATTAATTATTGTTGTGAGAAATAGAGAATCGTCAGTAACTTGAATTTGGTAATTTTCCGCTCCAGGTACTATACTCCACTGGAAAGTAGGGGTTGGGTCATTAATCAGGCTATCGTTTGCTGGTGATATTAATGACGGTACTCCTAGCGTGCCAAGGAAGAAATTATCAATCTGCCAGTAACCATCATTAGCCGAAAGGTATCTAAACATAACTCGGACATCTGCCTGGCCTGAAGCATAGGAAGTGACATCAAAGGTTCTATAACCTGCCGACTGGATTGAATTTTTGTATTTCGCAATTTGGTTCCAGGTCGAGCCCCCATCACTTGAAATGAGTACCATTCCAGAATCAGGACGTAATAGAAAACTTTGATAATAATACATCCAAAACCGTAGTATGTAATTTCCTGTCACTGTACAATTTATTCGCGGCGAAATCATTATTTCATGAGTCGTATCTTCGGTGGTGGCAATAGCTGAGGCAACGGTATCGCCCCCGGTAAACACATAGCGATGCCAGTCGTTTGTATTCCAATGCAATTCATTAGTATCGGATGTCCCATTGGCAAGAATTGTCCAACCACATGGCGTCTCACCATATATATCCCAAAGTGGACTATTAAAGTTCTGAGTATAAGGGGGGGTGTAGTAAATTGGTGCTACTTCAATTTGCCGGGATATCGTATCATTATTTGGGTTACTATCATTAGCTAATGAGCAGTGGACTCGGAAGGTATGGATACCCTCTGTATCCGGTGTCCAGGTATTAAAATTCACTCTTGCCGATGAATCAACTGGCAAATTATTTATCGTTTGGACATCCATCCAAGAAAGTGAAGGTCCCATTATTGTCATTATTTCGCTGAAAGATATCGGTGGTGTAAGATAACCGACATTTTTTGCTATGGCAAAGGCGTTTTTGGGACTGCCGACAATATAGGGTCCGCGCATGGTTGCTTGTATGGTCGCAGCATCATAGACTAGGACTTCGGCTGGACCGATTATTGAATCGATCGATATGCCATAGTTCCAATCCTGCATTCGATAATGAAAAGCGATATAGATTTTTTGCCCAGCATAAGCATTCAGGCTGAAGGAAGTATCATACCAATTAATATCGTTATATCTTGTTACATACCCAATGTCAGTAAAACTACCGGTATCTCGATTTGTGGTTGAAATCCTGACATAGAGTGTCTCATAGCCAAAAGTCACCGAAGTCTGATTATTCCTGTGATAAAAGGTGAGTGAATCACCAGTCGCTACTGAACATCTTGGTGTAATCAACCAGTCGTTATTTGGTGTATCATACCAGATTCTGGCACAGGCTGGCGGGTCCCGATAATAGCCAGTAAATCTTTCCCAGGAATCATCGGGTGCAGCACCGAAATTATAACGAACCCAACCCGGTGGTGGAAATTGCGTTGAAGTAAAAGATTCGGACAAGGCAGAGGCAGTTATTACTAAACCCAGCAACAAAAACAACATTAAACATCTTTGGGTCATTTAAACCTCCTTTTGCTGGTCTCTCTGGCAAAATTATTTGAACCGTCTTTAAGGGTGGTAATTCATTATTATCTGTCCCGTATGGGACTTAGAGGCACTGAAGCCACCCTTTCAGCACACTCTGAGGATTAAATTAGTAAAAGAACAAATAAACAAAATTATGGTTTATTTTATCGATGGCAAAACTTCGTGTCAAGGAATATTTTATTATAAATATTTTTATTATCATCACATCACGATTCTATTTCCTGGAATATTAGGGTTAAGATGATGATTAAGACTTGCCAAAATTAAAAAAGTGCTCTCTTACTAGTCTGGTACTAATAAAAAACTTGACAATTCTAAATTTTTCGTTATAATTAAAATAAGTGAAGGTATGAATGGCAGAGAAAGTTTATTCAAAAAGTCTCCAAATTATATCAAGTTCGGTATTATCGACTTCCCCATTTTTGGTATTGATATATTTGAAGGAGGCTGAGAAATTTTAAGCCCTAGGGAGGTAGGATGTCAGCGGGAGACTGCTGTTCTTATAAAATACGGATTTGCCGATTTTGAAAGATTATAATTTCTGAAAATTTGGAGTGTTCCCGCCAAAAGCAAGGAGCAAATACCCCGAATTCCCCTACTTCCTGCTCCTCAACCGAGGATGACAGGGTGCCCTCTCCCTGTCATCCTCATCCGTTTATTTAATACAAACTAAAATTAGAATTCAAGTTGAATAAATCCTAGATTATTCTTTACAATTGAAATAAGTTATTTAATATAAGTATATGAGTTATCGGAATAAAAGGGTTGCCGAAGTCATTAAAGAAGCAGTAGCAAATATTATTCTTCAAGACCTTTCCGACCCCAATTTTGATTTTGTCACGGTTACCCAGGCTAAGATAAGTCGAGACCTAAAAAACGCAACCGTCTATTTCTCAATTTTTGGTGACAAGGAACAACAAAACCGAACTTTGGCTCATCTCAACCGGGCAAAAGGACTTATCCGACATCTTTTAGCAAAACATGTTACACTACGTTACCTGCCAGAATTATACTTCGAGCTCGACACACTGATTTTAAAAGAACGAAAAGTGGGAGAAATTTTAGATGGGCTGCACCAAGCCGAAAATCAAGACAAGAAAGACGAAAAGCAAAATTAAGGGTATTGGTTATTAGATGAGGGGCGTGCTTAATATCAATAAACCATCTGGAATTAGTTCCTATGATGTAATCCGTAGGATAAAGAGAATCTTTAAAGACATCACGGAGTCTGGACGAACCAGCCCATCAATTAAACTTGGTCATGCTGGAACCTTGGACCCTTTAGCCAGTGGGGTTCTCTTGATTCTATTTAATGAGGCAACAAAAATTTCTCGATTCCTTAACGAACAGAAAAAGGAATATATTGCTGCAATTAAATTAGGAATTAAAACCGATACCGACGATATCACCGGAAAAATTCAAAAAGAAAATGAACTCCCTGAACTTTCGATAAATCAGATTGAAGAAATACTCTCAGAATTTGAATGCGAAATTTCTCAAATCCCGCCGGTTTTTTCCGCGCTAAGACAGCAAGGTCAGCGTCTATACAATCTTGCCCGGCAGGGTAAAATTTATCGCCCATTACCAAGAAAGGTGACAGTTCACGAAATCGAGTTAAAGAATTTTATCTCACCAATTTTAAAAATAAGAACGATAGTTTCCAAAGGAACCTATATCCGTTCATTAGCCAGAGACATCGGGGACCGATTGGGTTGTGGTGCGACTCTTATTGCATTAACTCGTACCAAAATTGGTAGTTTCAATATTGATGATTCACTGAAACTTGAGGAGCTCACCCTCGATTTGATTCAAAAGCACTTATATCCAATTTCTTTGGCTCTCCATGATTTTGATACAGTTTATGTTAAAGATGAGGCAATAAAAAAACTCTTAACTGGACAGGTGATTAACGAATCAGACCTTATCAAAAGCGATTTAACCCAACTTTCAAGTCCAAAAGTACAAATCTGTGATTCAGCCCAAAAAGTACTGGCAATCGCATCTCGAATCGACAGCGTTTTAAAACCAATTCGTTTGATTTATGCGGATATACCGAAAACCTAATAAAGCAATTTGGAATTCGATAATTACCATTGGTAGTTTCGACGGCGTCCATCGAGGTCATCAGGCGGTAATTAAAAAATTACTTAATACGGCAAAAAGCAAAAACTCTTTGGCCGGAGTTGTCACTTTTGAACCTTCCCCCCAATTGGTAATTCACCCTGATTTTCACTATATTCTGACTCCCTTTTCCGAAAAGCAGGTAATCTTAGCTGACTCAGGAATCGATTTTATATTCTTGATTGAATTCACTAAAAGTATCCAATCCATGCCGCCTGCCCGGTTTGTTCAGAGTCAAATTTTAAACTCGCTTCATCCCACAACGATTGTCGTGGGTTACGACCATCAGTTTGGTAAAGATGGTCAAGGCAGTATTGAACTTTTAAAAAATTTATCTGACGAGTTCGATTT
>Ga0224501_10003443_pt1 | contig 12447 bp, 8 predicted proteins | sample SF_Oct11_sed_USG_4_FD_169105 | JGI IMG/M metagenome (GOLD analysis project Ga0224501, IMG submission 169105) | Sediment microbial communities from San Francisco Bay, California, United States - SF_Oct11_sed_USGS_8_1 | ecosystem: Environmental > Aquatic > Marine > Sediment | place: USA... | reverse complement strand
CCGGCATCCCCGCCCCACCGCCTCCTCCACCCCCCGGAGACAGTGGCCGTCCGTTACCTCCGCCACCAGTTCCTGGAGGCATTCCCCCTCCCCCGGCACCAGGAGGAGGGAGAAATGACCTCCTGGCCAGCATTCAGGCTGGAGCGAAGCTGAATAAAGTGGAGCCTCCCGCAGAGAGCAGCGGAGGAGGAGGAGGACGTAATGCTCTACTTGACGCCATACAGAAAGGCACCAAGCTGAGACACGTTAGTAATCACCCACTACTCTGACACACACAGCGGAATCAGAGCGCGGGACCACTGACTGATTCCGTGGCAGCAAGCGAAATGTTTGGCTCGGAGCGCTCTCTCCCGGGTTCAGACGCATTCCTATGATGTTGTCTAAAACTCGTCGCTCGCTCGTGAGATTGATGATGGATTACATGCTCTCCCCTTATGAGATGTAAATCAGACAACTTTGAGTAATGGCCTCCCAATTCTGCCCTCACTCTCCCCGCTCTGAGGTTTATTCCGAGAACCCCGCAGCAATCAGGAAGACTGATGAATGACTGATAGACACACAGCTCATGTCGCCAAACTACCTGATACCGCGTTAGTTTATTTCTCACGCACTGTTGGCTAGTTTTACCATGCCAAGAGAAGAGCATCAAGCCGCAGTTGTTACCTAACTCTGCCAGCCTCTTGTGCTCGGTTGTCCTGTGTTTGAAAGTATTTGCTATATGAAGAGTCTGCTTGTTCGTTGAATTTGAAATCGTTATTTCGAAACCGATTCTCGTCTTGACTTGGAGAGGCCGGCTTGGATGTTTGCGTTTACCCATTATTCATTCCTACAAGTATTTTAATAATTCATAACTGGCATCGTTGGCGAGGTGTAATTACCCTCATGGGCTATCCTATCATCCTCAGTATCGTGTTTTTTCCGTGACAAGTCATTTAACTTAATGGCGCTCAAAGACCACGAAAAGCAGTTCGCACTTCCTAATAGCCTAATATTTACCAACTCTATCTATAGACTGTGTTAGTTGAGTTTCGCCATTACTGCCTGTTTGCTCTCCACACGAGACAAGATGATATCACTAGTTACTTCCCTGTATATCAGGTCTGAGAATGAGCAGAGGATGGGACATTGGCTCCTGTATAAACCCCTCCTCAGTATAAACCCCTCCTCAGTATAAAGCCCTGTTCAGGATAAAGCCCTGTTCAGGATAAAGCCTCCCTTACTCTAATCGGGTGTGATGTGACATATGGTCAGATAAAGCTCATAAATATCCTGTTTGCATTCTTAGTCAGCATGCTGTCATTCATTACTCTGCATACGTTTACTTGCTCGTAATCTGCTGTGATTCCAAACCAGCGTCACCCCTACATGTTGCATTAGTTACGATGTAATAGCCATTGCCCTAAACCTGAAGGCCGGGTGGATGGATGGATGAATTCTCACTCTCAGTCATGATGGTTGGGACATTTTTTAGATTGACCCCAATGAAAATGATTCTCCTCCACCACCCGAGAGTGCGGGCGCAGGTGGTGGCATCCTGGACGCTCTTGTTAAGGTTATGGCAGCCAGGAATACAGCCATCAATGGCTCAGGTGAGTAGCCGCTGGATAGTTGTACTGAGATAGCTTTCCGTTATTTTAAAGGACCTGAGAGAGCCAGAAATCTGTAAGTAAAGACCTGACTCCTTTGGTTGAACTCAATATATACAGTGAAGGATGAAGTCGAAGATACCCTGTACATTAGAGTGTTACTGTGTGGTCGTTGTGGGTGTTATTCCATTCGAAACCACATCTATGGGATAAGAAGTGCAGGCAGCTTCACTGCAGGACTTGACGCAATAGCCCTGGAGAACCCTCAAGTGTCCCAGTGACGACACTGACTAACCGATTGTTAGTCCCATATTTTGGTCTGACCTTTTGCAGACACTAATCGTCTTGCCAAAGGGAATTCTTGTGGAATTTGTTTTTAGCGAGAGCGAGCGGCGCTTTTGGCTTAGGTTTCAGGAACTGAGCCGGTGGTCTCAGTTGGCACACCTTCACCTTTTATATTTGTAGCCATGGGCTCTTCTTCTTTAGAACATTCAATCAGAATTAACCAAATACCAACGTTGATGGCAGCCAAATGTCGATAATGGCATTTGCTCTGACCCACTCCTGAGACAATTTATAATTGCTCTAATAAAATTGCAGATAACAGATCTCCTTGATTGGCATAATGAGTTTTCTCTTGTCTCAATTCAGGTTTTCATTTTTACTGGGCGTTAGTTTGCTCATCGGATGGCGATTGACATCCGTGTAGCTGGAGGGGTTAACCAGGGCTATGCGATGATTAGAGATACTCCCTGGTGTGTCTGATACTGGCATCATTTTTCTTTGTCAACTTCAATCTCCCCTATGGATAGTCTGGTGACTTCATGGCATCCTGTGACAGCCAACGTAGCAAGCTAGCATGAGATGATAACTTCCCAACCCACAGGTCCATTCTTATCTATATGGACGCTTAATGTTATTCCGCAGACCAGATATGAGACTTGTTCCAGCACTAGAAATTTTGAGGAAGCTCACAGCATTAACCCCAAAGTTTTACGATCTCAAGCCAAGTGCGGAATTTTCTCACTATTCTGTTAGCATTGTTGTGTATTTTGTTGTGAACTCGATCCGGTTGTTAGGTTGGCCTGTGTGTTTGTTCTCAGCCTCCAGGCCGACCCCCACCCATTACAAGGTGATTACGTATCTATGTCTCAGTTAGCAAACAGCCTGCTGTCTGAAGGCTGTTTACCCTAGGAAATCCAATCCCTCTGATTATTTAATGTAGTGAGTGTTTTTCACTTTTTATACAATATTTGTTGTAAGATCTTGGACTCCGTGTTAGTTGTATGGTCGGATAGTTTGGGTTTGGTGAAAATTACGCTGGCTTTTGCTTACAGATGACAGCGATGCAGACGATGATGATGACGAGGATGACTGGGATGAGGATGATTAATCTGCTGACGTATTTCCCAAGGAGATTATATAACACCACTTGTGATGAAATTACCAAAAACTGATGATGATACTGTTACATATCTACTGGGTCTCAGTGATTACCATACTTTGTTGATTTATTATGACAGATTTTATTCTTATATGTGACCAGGTGTTCAGTCCCACCTCATGATGTCTCTCCTTTTCCTAGGATGGACAGGCAGAATAATCTTCTCTGTGACAGCTTTTTTCCTGGCTGCGTACGTAAACCAATAAGCCTCAGCTGGTGTTATCCACTGCTGGCAAGGGTACATACCATTACATACCTGGTACTTCGTACTTGCCGGATATACTACTCTCTAAGACTGATCGTTATAATAATACACCAAACAATAAACCAAATATGACTTTATATTTCCAATTGGTGCTATTTAATATTAATACTGCCATGATGCATTCACCATTCACGGATCATACGTGTAGAATATATGTAGTTACTAGTTGAAATTACACATTCTGCCATTAGAGTTTCAATCCCAGAGGAGGGACAGGTGATGAGTTTAATGTTCGTTGTGAAGAGACCTTGGAGTAGTTGGCTGTATGGTAAATCATAAATGCTCTTTTACATCCCAGTGTGTATAATTAATTTGCTGGACAGCTGCACAGTGAACCAGTGACTCCTACCATACTGGAGTAGCACCAGAGCTTTCTGGCAGCACGTTGTTCTTTTAACCTCATCAAATTTCTGGCTGCATACAAACTACAAATAGAAGTCTTCTCTGTGGACCATCTTTTAACCAAACCTCTGGCTTAGTTATGCTACATGTGTACGAAAAACAGTCTGTAATATGTTCCTATTTCAGCCTCCTCCCATGAGATCACTCTCCAAGATGTTTTCAGCCCACAGATCCTTTACCTGAACAACACCCACGACTCAGATATTTAGTGCAGATGTGATGGCTATACTAAGCAGCAGATTATTTTAGTGTCGCAGTGTCAAGTCGCATATCTTCTGATTCTATATGCATGTACCTAACACTACATAAGGCAGTGCAGTGCTTTGGTGGCAGCAGGGAGAAGGCTGGAGAAGGATCCCGAGTCCCAACGGGATATGTAGGATGGTAGTGCGTATAGCACTGAAACTCATGTCTGCTGCACGCTCTGAACACACTTTTCAAGGAAAAGTGGTGGTTGGATTAATAGGGAACAGCCACATTCCTCGCAGCACCAGGTGGAGGGGTCGGAAGCACACGCGTTTAACACCAGTTGATACCCGAGGTTTGTTCAGACACCCTCTTGCTGGCTAGTAACATGTAAGCTAACTCCTACAACACTCCGTAAGAGACTCAATTCTGAAAGAGGGTCAGTCTGGACTGGACTGTCCTTGATTCTCCAAAAGTTATATGATAACATCGCACCGTTCTGGCCTGTTAATTCCAGCCTGCCATCTTTATGGACGTATTAATAATGATCCTATTGTAGGGAGACATCATTTGCTTTAAAAAGATTTCTATCTCAATTAGACCAGCCAGAACTGGACGTGGTGCTATCAGATAACATTCCCAGGTATGCAAACAGGCTGAACAGCACGCATAGTACGCGATGACAACGATGGTGGAGATTGAGTCTGTCATCTGCTGCTTTATCCTCTGCAATTAGTCGCTTGCTTACCATCTAACCATACCAGTGAAGCAAACCCTCAGTCAAACATTCTCGGAGTACAGTCGTCTTCATCTAATCCTAGGTCTGATATAGACCATGGTATAAACTGTTTTTGCAACATTGCTTAGAGACTTTTGACAGTAAAATTAAAGTTAGGTAATCTAACTATGCTTTTGGGCCTTTGCGACAATACTTTAAAGCCTCTCATGGCAGTGTGTTAGAGCCTTTCGTGACTGAGCGTGCTCCCCATTTTTACATTGGTAGTTCAAGACAATAATTTAAGGAATCGCCTTACTAAACCTAACACTATTCCTTGATGTGTCAAGGAGATGTATGATGCATACAGATCAAATGATCTGTTATGCCCTGGGCTGAATTCATAGGAAATTGATTTGGTTGACTGGAATTTGCATACTGAGATGGAATGCCCTCATCTAGAGTCTACGTTTGTTTATGAAACAGCAGGTCCTAAATTATAACCCATGTCGAGCAATGTCAGGCCAATGACCTCTATTTAGTTAAAGCCCTGAATTGGGGGCTCTCAAAACTAAAGCTCAAATGAGAAGGACCATGGTTAAAGCTAGAAAGCTGGGGCATTACATGTGTACATATAAGTAAACACATCTCTACTACCTTTATAGTGTAATATAGCTGAATGATGAAAGGGCTCAGCCTTCATCACGTCAATGCTTTAGAACCCTATTAACATAACTAAGGGGTCTGCAGTTTTCAATCGGACGGCAAAGTTAAGAGGTTACAAACGAAATCCATTTTTTAACTGATTCTGAACATATTGTTTGCACCATAAAATTTGACTCCTAAAGCAAAAACTGTTACTATAAAGATGACGTTACCATGTTACAGTCTCTTGATTATTTTCCACTCCATCAGATCGCAGTCAGATTAACTTGGATTATGAATGGGATGCGGTGCACTCGAACCAAAGAGTTTATATAGCTATACGCATATTTTAATGACGCGTATCCCGATAAATTACACACACAAAACACACCCGCCCGACTACCCTATATATCAGAGTTCCTAAGCCCGAGGCTTGTTCAGGAGTGGTAGCAGCTGTAGAGATTATGTGAGTTCAGTTGCTCACAAAGCGCAGGAGATCTAGCTGTTATGACCAGGGCTTGCACCCAGGATCTAACAATCTAAACCAGGCGCTCCAGCAACTGAATGATCTCACTTTCTGCACTGTTATGAAGAACACTTCTCTGACCAATTCTTTAGGCTACCAGGGGTACGCACACGGTTTTTTGTTTGGTATAGGAGATTTCAGTCACAAGATATTTAAAGCTTGCTTGTATGAGGTCACAGCAGTTTAATGACGGAACCTGTCATGCATAGTAATATTGCGCGTGCTCCGGCCTGTGCACTCTGGGTGTTCAGATGCCCTCAGGCCCTGCTGATAAATCCTGGTAGCGACCATATTTGGCTGTTTTCCTCCCCCATACGGATGTTTTTCTCTCTTCCATCAGTGTCAACTGTCTCCTCAACTCAATTTATTTAAATGACAAAATAATGATATCACAATTAAATTAGAAAAAACTTCCACGGACGGATGATTGTTGTCAGTTAGGAACCAGGATAGAGTGACCAGTCCGGTTCTTAGCACATCCTGCGGTATGTCCTTGTACAGCTCCGCTGACATGGGAAAGGCTTTGTATCCAGCTGAATACTGAGTATAAAGACAGGAGGATTAGTGACTAAGTAAGGGAAACTGGTAGTGATCTCACACTCAATATATCAATATAAAACTATTTCAGCCCCTGATAGCAACAATGCTATTGACACCAAAGCTGACTCTCATTTAACGGGAGGCAAGACAGCTGTTTGAGAAGACCAGGCCTCTATCTTGGGGCTTTACTTTGCATTGATAGTTTTTAGAAATTTGATACGAGCTTGCAGATGAATGGCGTATTGATAATCCTTTATCGCATCCTCCTTCCTGTCTAGCTTTCCTCGTACGTCTGCGCGTCTCTTGTGAACCAGAGGATCGTCAGGTTGCAGAGACAAAGCCTTACTATAGTCCTCTTCAGCTTTCCTCCAATTTTCTATAATAATTCAAATTTAATTAGCCATGTTCAATTAGGTATCAGGTGACTCTCCATTCAGGTTGTATAATGCCACTCCGAAACATTGGAAAAATGGGCATAGAGTTAGTGTAATGGTTGTATTAATACTATTAATGGGCATACATTTTTTATATATTTATTTATATATTTACAGACACTCGACTTATAAATATTCAAGGGGCTGAAAACCTCGCTCTTCAAATTGAAGGTAATTTTGATCCGAGTTGATAATTTCACTTTACAGAGACATAACCTTGACAAGACCATGGGTTTTTTTTTTACATTACGGTCCATGAAAAGCAATCGGTCAAAGCAGAAAAAATAGCCAAGTTGGCAGTCCCGGTCAGAATTTTAACCAAATGATGCTCCAAATGCTGGTATTGAATTTTAATAAGGGGTGTCCAAAAATTAAAATTCACCCGGGAATAAAAGCCCATAAGATGTAACATCCAGGGTTCTGCAGGAACTGATTTAAGCTGAAAAAAATGGGTTGTGTCAAATTGAAGATGCCGGATACAGGTTAACCTCATTTACATGTGTTAACAGGAGTGGGTTCACCAACCAGGTCTATGCAATAATCAACAGGTCCTGGAGAAACACGCAGCCAGCGGGAGGCGATATGACACCTATATTATATTGCTATATACAATCCTGATAAAGCAATGACAGGGGGGGGGGGAATCACAAGGACAACTGGAATAAACTCTCACAATGGCCACAGGTATTCTCAATCTCTGTGCCGGTACTGGTAATAGTTCTCCATCTATGGGTTAGTTAATCATGATGTATCACTAATATTTTGTTTATATAATATATTAGTATGGATTCTGTCTGGATTAACGGTACTTTTACTTTTTACATTGGGTGCTCCTCTAAGGTATCATTATAGTCTTACCACCAGTGCGATTCGGGTGGATGCACCTATCTTAGCCTACCAGTATGGCTATATAGATGGTCTATGAGTGCCTGCCTATATGGGTGCATCTATTGTCGTGGGACACCATGACTGTGTGGGTGGTGTGTACATGTAGGATACAGTCTATGAAGTGGTCCAGCATTCATTAGTAGCCCTAATAGTTATGATTATCCGACCGAAATGATTTATCAATATGACTGGACCCCTCTAGGGGTCTCTCTCAGATTAATCACTGTATTATGGTGCCTTAGCAATATTGATATCGTACAAAATAATCATAGAGACATCATTTCTATGGTGGATATTTCAGATAGATGTCTATGGGATGGGACCATCTAGTTTTCCAGGAATATCATCACAAACCCAATGGCTTGTTTTCAGGATGGTCCCTAATCGGCCCCCATAGAGTTTTTATTCTATGGGTGCACCTCCGAATTCGATGAGGGAGTAAGCACAAACTTAGAACCGAAACGTACCCAGACTGGAGTATAAATTTCCTCTGTTGAAATAAATATGAGCCGCTTTAGGACTGAGAATCAGGGCTTTACCAAAGTCATTTAAAGCCCCATTGGTATCCTTTATGATGGCCTTGGTGATGGCTCTATTTACGAAGGAGGACTCATCCTGATCATTGTATTGGAGGGCTCTATCGTAGTATGCCAGGGCCTGTAAAAAATAATCCACAGCTCAGCGCGACAGAAGCTTATCTTCCACGGGGAAGTGGAAGCTGACCTATGGTGGTCATCCCTATTGAGTGTAAGGGCGTAAAACACTGGCACTGGAAGAATGCAGGATATACACCAGGTTTCCTTCTTAATGGTATGATATAAATCTTAGTCTCACAGATTGTCATCTCTTTTGCAGTAGGATTACACATATTCAATCCTGAACATAGAAACCAGATTATGAGAAACAGGTGCTGCTACCAGCTGGACTAGTCCGTGTTCCTAATTTTTGCCTTAAGTGAAAGCGGATAGAATGTAGATGAATGGACCTCTGTGACTGAAGGCTTAAGCTAAATTCCCCTTGAGTTTTCACGACTCTACGCTTTTACCTGTCTGTATTGTCTGTTTTTGAAGTAGATATTAGCGGCATTAAAGTAAGCTAAACTGTAGGTGGGGTTGTTTTTGATAGCGGCTTGGAAATCATGCATAGCTCCCATCGCGTCTTTCATGAACTAAAATAAAACAGAACAATTTTTGCTCCGGTGAATAGCCCAAAGGCATGCTTTTCCTCGACTTTGACCTTGCCTTATATCTTTGACGATGCTCTGAGTGCTGAGCCCAGTGGCTGGATAAACGCAAGTAGTGCATTCTGTGTTGTTAAATCTGCTACTACGCTTTGCTCTACAGAATCCCTAACACATTTATGGAGATTTGGCCTGAGTTGGGCAGGTGTTAGAATCTTGCCGTGATTTACCATTCGTTCTGAGACAAGTCTCAACAACATTGTCACATTTACATAACAAGGGTGGAGAACCGGTTAAACTAAGTGAAATGGCAAGACCACGGCATGGCATGGCATGGTCCAGTCGAGCTCCTGTTCTGGTCCTGCACACCCACATAATTCTAAGTTACCACTGCTTCACAGCTATCTAAACAGGAAGATCAACTGGCCAGAGAATGTAGAGTCCGGGAACATAATTCGAAACTCCTGCCAAAATAACAAACCTCAAGCGCACATTCAAACAAGAACGCAGAAGTGAGGCTCTTACCAGGTTGATGACACCTCTGTTGGTGTGCAGTTCAGCACTTTGTTTCACCTTGATGCTTGCATTTACATCCTGTAGAGCTCCAAATAGGTTACTCATCTGTAGATTAACAATTGCTCTACCTTCATACGCGGCTTGACAGCGAGGATCCTGGTCTATGGCGGTAGTGAACTGCGTCCATGCCTGCTGGAACTTACCAGCCATCTGCAGGCTGTATGCTAGGTTAACTCTATAAAACAAAATGGTGTTCCTCTACAAGACAACCTGATGTTAACTTTTCAAGATGAGATAAGCTAGAACTGAGACGGTAGTCCGATATCAAAACTGAGGATTTAAAGGTTGCAAGTTTGGGCCCAAGTCAAACAGCCTGTTTGTGAAGGTGAGCCGCTCTCCACACTAAACCCTCAGCTTTTTGTCCAATTTCCCTCTAACGAAAATTAGTTATATGAACCAAATGATTTTAACACTATAAAGATGCCTAGGGCTTGAGTAAGATAATCCCTCAGGTGGGAGTGATTCACAAAATTTCCCTCATTGTCTCTAAGAAACAATCAAGCAGTAGAACCGATAAAGTATCAGGACCAGTATTATAGAGGGAGTGTTACATAAGACCCCATACCTGGCGGGTACGTAGGTTGGCTTGATGGCTAAAGCCCTCTGATAATCACACTGAGCTGCCTCTATTCCCTCCGGATTACCATAGTCTAAGAATGTGTTGCCTCTGCTGATGTAAGCTTCCAGGAAGAACTTATCTATCGCCAGACATTCGGAGAAAATGGCTACAGCCTCCTTCAACTTCTTCAGTCTGGAATTCAGCATATCCAGTGGTTTCATAAGGACAGAATTCAGAGGGGTTAAACTCAAACTCAAAGACTCCAATTAGACAACAAATCTTAGTAGAATTCGATCTTGACTGATCTGAACTACATATACTCTGACGCAACTCTATTTAGTTCAAATGTACTTTGAAGTTATTGCACTTGAAGTTTTGCTTTGAGATGGCTTGTGATGGCTAATCTCTGGGCTTATAATACAGAGTAACAATATTTATTGTGTCAAATCTACAAGGTATGATGTCATTAGTGTGATACAAAGCCGTGTCACCTAGTTCAGTAGAGTTGTTTGGCTATAATTCTTTGTAAGATAGGAATCCTACTACTACATTCAGTTTCTGACAGAATGCCCACGTACTTGTGCATGCAGAGCCCAAGGGTATGTCTTATCTGTGGGTTGTTCCTGTTAACCTTGGCAGCAAGAAGGAAGTCATGCAGGGCGTTTTTATAGTCTCCCCGACTCAGGTACAGCAGACCTCTGTTAATCAGTACCTAAAATAAATGGGGATTCTACTTATAATCTGGAGTTATCTCCCAACACTGAATACTGACACTAGTCCTCAGGCATGGTGAATAGGTTCACACATAGCTGCCTCGCTCATCTATAAAACTGCCCCGCTCACCCAAAAACACACCAATATGATTGTAACATGGTCTATAAGGCCCTAGCGCTTTATAATAGAAGACATGTTGTGCGCATGCATGGTTAAGTACTGCAGAAGTTTTGTCATTTAAATTTTAGCGAGGAAATTGTGTTGTGTTCACCACCACAGCTAGATAACACCGAGTAGGAAGTATAAACACAGTGTAGGTCACTTTATTATCACATAGCACAAGAGAAGAGTAAGCTTAGTGTATGTGTGTGTGTCAGACTCGGCATAGTTCAACCAGCAAGAATGGTGAGGTGATACACCATAACAAGTAACCCGTATCTCCTGTGAGTAGAGAGACTGTAATCGCATGCACACAGAGCCCCTACGAACACTACCCATATCAGCATCATCTATCGCAAGCGAGATTTTTATTGAATGATGGTTACACAACAGTCGCAGGAAGCAGAAAAGCGCCCCGCGAGCGTTGTCATGCTGTAAGCGCCTACTTTTCTCGCGGAGAATCCACAAAGTATGCCACAGATATGGACAGAGGAAATCTAGTTTACAATGATGCAGGGAGGAATCTAGAGGTTGTTTTCCATTTACGTGTGCTGGAATGCAACTCCCCAACTTCTCAAACAATGGAGGGAGGAATCTAGGGGCTTTGTGTGGATGCGATTATGTGTATAAGAAAAGTTTTCAGCTCAGTCAGCCACGAATACTAACTTTCAGTAAGAGTGGATCCTGTAAAGAATAGGAGGCGACCATGAAAGACATGTGCTGGACAGGTGGGCTTATAGTAAGCCCCAACACTAACAATAAACAGGACACAATAGATCAACAAAGCGTCTAACACAGAGTTCCAAGCAAATCTGACACACTTTGTGAACAACGTGCAGCTCTGGTCTACGCTCTTCAATGTTGGAGATACAAAAAAGTTACACTAAAAGTACAGAGTTGTCCTACCTTGAGCATGAGATGATCGCCCAGCAAAAGGACGATACCATAATCAGTGAGTGCCTTCTGGTACTGACCACTGTCATGGTAGCAGACAGCGCGGTTAAAGTAGGCCAGCGCACACGTGTTGTCTATTCTAGTAGCCTGTGTCAGGTCTTTGATGGCGAGTTCATATGCTTTACCGTGGTATTTTAGAGCACCTCGATATAGATGGGCTCTAACACTTAGAGGCTTCAGTTTGATCGCTTCATTACAGTTCATAATGGCTTTAGAGAACTGCAACAGAGATGACAACTCCAAATTTCAGTATCCGGCATGGAATTTTGTGAGACTAGAAAAATGAGTTTTAGTTGCGTGTGGGAGATGTTTGGTGCATAGATATATTATTTAGACATTCTAGAAAGATTATATGTCTTTTATCAGTACACTGACCCTGAGTTAGGTGCTTGGGCTAAGCGAATTTACAAACTGCTGAGACAGCTTGTATGAGCACACAACTCAACAGCACTATCACTGTGTATCATCTGAGCCCATGTCAGCAATCAAAAAGCGCCAAAAAGTGGGTACTATGTATCAAGCTAAATTGTTAAACATAACAAAGGCCTATTCTGTATAAAGTGGGACAAAATCATTAAGACATGTAGGCTGAGAGCAGAGGAAGCTCCATTCCAAAAGATAAACAACTCGGGAAACCCAACTCACTCACCTGTTTCTTCATGCCGTAATAAGCC
>Ga0224501_10003442_pt1 | contig 12448 bp, 9 predicted proteins | sample SF_Oct11_sed_USG_4_FD_169105 | JGI IMG/M metagenome (GOLD analysis project Ga0224501, IMG submission 169105) | Sediment microbial communities from San Francisco Bay, California, United States - SF_Oct11_sed_USGS_8_1 | ecosystem: Environmental > Aquatic > Marine > Sediment | place: USA... | reverse complement strand
CGAGTTTTTCAGAATATGCAATCAATAAGAGAAGTAAATCTCTGCTCTGTTATGGCGAGTTTCTCAGAATATGCAATCAATAAGAGAAGTAAATCTCTGCTCTGTTATGGCGAGTTTTTCAGAATATGCAATCAATAAGAGAAGTAAATCTCTGCTCTGTTATGTTTTGTAGGCAAGCGAGTGTGTATTGGGAAACAACTCTCTGGCATTGAACAGATTATTTTCTTGGTCAAAATCTTACAATCTCTCAGGTTTGAAAATATTCCTGGTCAGGAGCTAACAAACAAACAAGCTGTCGGCCTTCTTCGTTGTCCGGTTGATTATTCATTTAAAGTTTCCAAACGATTTTAATAATACGTCAAACTCTTCAAAAAGTTCACCCTAAATCATTCACTGTTCAGCGGGTGAACTGACTCTGTATCTATAGTTATATTGCTGTTATAGCAGCATTGATTTTTGTATTATTTTAGCAGTATTTTACTGTAGCAGTATTTTTTTACTATCCAATATACTACATAGCTGGTGCAATTGAAAGGACCTACAATAGTGGGTGATATTCGGCTTAACAGGTTAAATCTGTTGGTATGGTACAATGAGACAGCTGAGGTTTGTTTCTATATAACGTATTATGACTGGATGGTACATATCTCACATGACATAATGGAATAATCTTCTTATCTCGCTCACAGTATCATCAATTTTATTGCCCTTATACCTTGTTTACTTCTGATCTCCCTGTAAAATGCAATGTGCTAGACTATAGTATTATATTCGACTGTTTTAATGGTTTGTGTAAAATAAATCTAAAAGATGACTTACCAATGGAGAGAGAATTTCATTGACCATTTTCTATAGCGGTAGAGAATACACAGTTACTGACCGGCAGGAAAAGAAGACATACGGAGAAAGACTGAGTATTGCTGGCATGATTGAGAAGATTGTGAAGATTGACAAGGTTGCCAGCTATTATTACAATCTTGCCGATTATGAAAAACAATACAGAGAAAACATTTTCATTTCAGATAAGTAACATCAAAAGCCGAAATGGCCGGGCTATATAAGGTTACTACTAATTGATACTCATTCCCCTTTGAAGTGTATGAGATGTTACTCAATCATTTTACATGGCACAGTGCGCGACGTAAATGTAAACTGTTAACGCCTGACGGAGAATCCTTGTCCAATCTCCTGATAATGATGTACCAGAACAGAAACCAATACTATAGTAATATCAAACAATACTGTGGTATTTTAATTTGATCAGTCATAATGAGCGGTGTGTAAACTGCCAATGTTACTGTGATGGCGGTTATACGATGGCGGTGATGGCGGTTATAGACGTATTGCCCACGAAGTTCATGTTAGTGTCCGTCATTCATTATTTGTAGTCAGTTATACTGAATATTCTATGATGCCTCTATGATATATGTCACTTAAGAAAGTCATTTGATACCACATTTGAAATATCTTAAAACCTGCGAGATCATTCTGACGAGAACATTATTCTAAACAATGGCTCCAGGGGAATTTTGATAGTTGTTGAAGCAGCCTACTTAGCCTATAGTGCTTTTCCCTAGTACCTGAATTTTACGAAGTTGTGCAGTTTTATCCTGTTGCAACTCGGACCCCATACCTATAGGATGATGGAGTTTTCGTTTTATTTTAATGGTCACAGAGACCATTGCGAAGTGCATAAACTAGGTTGCCGTTGTCAGCATCAGGGGATAGTGTGTAATAACTGTCACACATAGTGCCACAACAAGAGAGGGAGAGTGTTTTTAAGGCGGCGGCATGCAGTGTTGTCAATAGTGACTATGATTAACATGATATGGTGCTCGCAACTTGCTAATCCAGTTATCTACCCACTCTAATTTATTCCAGTTGAGTGCGGATACGGGAGCAGACTTATCGTCATTATTGCCACGTGTAAGGGTAAAATCTAGCACACCTTCAGACTGAATACTAACATAAACTGACCCGCTTCCGGGCTAACAAACTTTAGTGCACTTTTTCAATAGTAAAATTTAGGACAGTTCGCTGAATAAATGCTCGTAGCATGAAGGCCTGCTGCAGAGAAAACAGTACATGTGAAACGTAGACTAGTCTAATTGTTCTAATGCTTCTCATAATAGCAAGAGGTTGGGTTAGCTCAACAGCTGACCAATGATGAGATCCTAGGTTCTTCTCGTGGACAGCACGAGTGTGAGGTACTCACCAACTTTTTACTATTTTCTCTTTCCTAGGCAATCAGTACTCCAACAATTCAATTGAACGCGAGAAAGAAAGTACTCATGATTGTACCCAACTGCTTTCACATTCTTGCAGTACGATCAGTGCCCTTTCTTGGCCAGTTACAGACCACTGATGACTGATAGGGTTGATAAGGAATATGGTATGCCATTATAGCGGTTTTACATTTTGTCCCAGATACTTTGACAGATTTTCACTGTGCATATGGATAATGACATCATTTGTGGTCTACTAGTCACTGCTCACAAAAAGTTGGACTCACTTTGCATGCAGCGCGGAAGCTTTGCGTGATTCGCACCACCAGCTCACTGAGTGGTTTCGGAAATCTACAGAAGTGGCTGTATATGGGTTGGTTTATGGTTCAGTTGATCTATTAACATACAGGCTTTCACTGTACTGTGATCTGTGATGATTATTACTCAACTACCAGTCTACTAGTCACCGTTCACGCGTCACTCTCAGTTTGCTTGCAGCATGAAGGATTTGCAAGATGTGCACCACCAGATTAATGAATTATTTCTGAGGGTTACAGAAGTGGCCAAGACTCATAAAACTCCAGCCTTGCTTCTATGCGGACTGGTGACGGTATCATAATTCAAAAATGGAGACGGAATCTACCTCCAGGTCCTCCTGGTTGGCCAATAGTTGGCAATATGCCTGCTTTTAGTAAGTTGATGTTGAACACTTGAGTAGAGATGAGACACCTACAGTTTTCTAGTGCAGAGAACTCCTATGATTTACTCTCATGTTGGTGTGTCTTTGCTGTATAATGGGGGTTTAGTGAGATGCCACCATAGAGTTGGGTGCCACTGAACGTATTTCCTATTTTTTTCCCCCAATGAACTCTCTTGTAGTTAAAGCCAGCATAACTGTAAAATTAGCAAACTGGATTACTGAACAGCATGAGAAATACGCGGAGATATCATCAGTCTGCAAACCGGATGGGTCACATTCGTCTCGGTGAAAGATGGTTAACTCTTAAAGGAACTTTATAACTCCGAGAATTTTAAATTTCGTCCAATGAGTTTTCCAACTTTTAAAGAAATTACAGGAGGAAAAGACGCAGGTAAGAAGAGTGCTATGGATTACATGCGACTCTATCTTCAGTCGCCCATAACCGTGACTAGATCACATGATTACATTGGCTTTGTTGAACTACTGAACTACTAGAATAACTAGGCTGTGGCCTAATGCTCATCAGTGAGCTTCTTATGCATTTTTTTTGTCCCAGGCTGAAGACAAGTACATTAACAATGCAACTTCTTGGCCAGTATCTTTCTATTACAGGAATCTTTTTCAATAACGGCCAGGAACACAAGGAGATGAGAATGTTTGCACTCACCAGCCTGCCTGACCTTGGGGTCGGAAAGATCACCTTAGACGAGGTGATCCAGACTGAGGCTGAGATGTTTGTCGAGCATCTAGAGCAAATCTCCGAAAGGGACAGCGTGTTATCTGAAATAAAATTCAAAACCGAGCAGATCACATCCAACATGATCCATAATATAGTATTTGGGTACAGGTCAGTAACATTATTCCTCAAGTTCATGCCTTGGGAGATTCTCTTGCGACAATATCTTTGGACAAAAATCAAATCACAGCATTTGGCTATCGGGCAGGCAGTGTCCACATGAGAAGAATCACTGAAACAACGTACTGGTGTTAGGAGCTAGATGAATGAAAGGTAGCTTCGAGCCTCCTACCTGTAGTTTACTAGTAAATATTATGGCTTAGCATGCAGCACTGCAAGCAGTCATCAAAATACTACACGTTACAGGTAGCCTTGTTTGTTTTGAGGATCGTTGTCACACCCACAGTACTACAAGAACCTGTCATGACCAAGGCTTTAAGCCAGACTCATGGCATCTCAATCGCAGCGTTCTACCGCTGAGCTATCCCTCAATCCTATTTTCCATATTAATCATATCAGGGTGTAACGCTCTGCTGGTAGGTATGATTATGGTGATCAAAAGTATATAGAGTTAGTGACAAAGATAAACAAGTTCTCTCAAAATGCTATTGTATTCATTGAGAACTTTTTCCCAATTCTCAACTGGGCTCCTGCAGCTCTGAAAAGATCCAAATCAGTGGGTATCCTTTTTCCGCCTTCTAGAGCCTATGATCTTTCAATATGGATGATACCCCAGTACAAGATTACACTAAATTGCCACGCCATAATGAGCTCTAAATTGAAAGCCTCCATTTATATGGTACTACCAAGACTATCTAACTTTTTGGCCAAGTATTTACACATCGATTTTCTAAGCTGATGGCCAAAATTCAGGTTAGTATTTCATGTTTGTTCCAATGGAATCTTGTCAATGATCAGAGGTGCTAGTTTATTTTGAGTTATTATGTTGATTTCCTCTCAAAATGCACCCAAGGCAAAAGTGGGTAAAGGCAATGGTTAATAGTTGTACAAATTTTTCTCTGGTATTGACATGTTGGAACTGGCGATATTGCCCACCATGAAAAGATCCCAGACTGAATGATTGGTAGACAGCCCTGTTGGGTGTATGGGGTAGTCTGGGAATATACTAATGCAAAGAAACACTGCTACACTGGTCGGCATCGGGTGATTTTTATCTGCGGTGACGTTGTGGTGATAGAAAGGTTAGAATGCTAACAAATATCTATTCCAAACTAGCTGCTTTGGCCAACCTCAAGGCGTAATGCCATTTATAAGTGCTTGCAGGCAGTCATTTTAAACGAATGGTTGATGAGTTAAAAAATTCATTGATTTAATAGGTGCATTCGCGTGCTCGCAACCGAAATTTTGGGAAAATTTTCGGTCGCGAGCACATGAACACTCGGTCGCGGTGAGAAAACGTTGTTGAGTTCAGGATAAATTTTGAACTTTCGGTCGCGGAATTCTGTTCACGTGCTCATGGTCCCAGATTGGGACCGAAAGTGACAGATGCTTTTTTGGATCGCGCTTTTCAGTCGCGCGCTTGCGAGTGCACCTAATATGAATTGTTGATGTATTGAAATCCTTCAGCAAAAATCATCAATTTGAATTGACAGTTCCTCTGACTCAAGGTGCCACTGTACGAGCTCCCCAGAGAACCCATAGGAACGTTAAACTAAAGAGCCTCAAAGAGCAAGTTTCTGGTCAAAAACTATGTAGATGTCCTTGGAGCTATAGTTATTCCATTGCGGTGAACACTGGCTGTGATTTTGTATACAATAACTGCCATCACACTGCGTTAATGTTTTGAAGGCCAAGCTGTTCTTTGCTCTGGATTAAGATTTGAAGAGTTATGTGTTAGAACAGATAGAGGAACACAAGCGAACATACACAGAAGGTGAAATAAGAGATTTTGTTGACCCTTTTGTCAAGAATGAGAAGGAGAATAAGGAGTTTTACACAGGTGAGGCTGGCTATGTTGAATTTAGTATCTAAGTAGTTATTTTGGTATGTAGTAGAACCAGTGTAAGATCACAGCCGTTTAATCTAACAATTGAACAATGTGAATTATTTTTCCATCCGTGAGAGAGACTGATTACGTTAAAAGTGAATTTTGCTACATACATACATGTAAATATCAGTATAATATTCAGTAGCTGCCCATCGTTCTATACCTACTAACAGTAGGATATCTATGCCATCAAGTTTGGTGATGGTTTCATTATTTACAGAGCACATGGCTGAATCTGATTTCTCATTAGTTTCTTATAATTCAAATATTTCAAATTGAATAGTTTTTGCTGTGGCAGGCTAGAACATGGTTCATACTATCATAGTCTTGTTTCGAGCTGGGACAGATACCACAGCCACTGCTCTATCTTGATGCATTCTATATCTAATGAAGTTTCCTGAGATTCAGAAAGAGTTACAAGCTGAGATAGATGAGGTGAGTTATATAAGTTGACATTCTGGATCACTGGTTAACATTATGATTTGAGTATCTGTGGTTACACGTTCCATGATTCATCCGTACCCAGCCATTCCCAAGAAAATTAATGGACATCATCGTTAACTTTATTATCTTTCCCTAGCATTTTATAAGGAGCTTGGGTGCAAATGATTGATTTCTTTGTGGTTTTCATCTTGGGCTGCTGTATAAGCCAGCCCATTTGTGATTAGTAACAGTCTACCCGGAGGCTTTCGAAGCCTACCAAAATAAAGCAGTTGTCAAGAAATTTCATCGCATTGTGTCTGGCAAGTGGCAACCTGTAGACTCGCTCAAAAACAATGACCCGGCGACTGCATAGAAAAGATCAGATCAAAAACAGAAGAAACCAATGGCAATACTAATGTGAAGGTGAGATTGTTTTGGGCTTATCCCCCCCCCATTGGTCATACTAGAAACAGCAAATGAAAGGGAAGTGGTGGTCGGTTCATGGAAACCCCCTCTCTGCATTATCGGATGGGTAAGACAATAGGTTAGAGGATAGCGTACTAGGCCTTGTCCTAGGTTTTATTTTCAGTTTAGGCAAAAACATCCCCATCGGTTTTGGATCCCGACATTTATATGGAGGCCCTCCAATAGAGTTACCTTCTCTATGGGGCACGTTGGTGTAAGCAGACAGTCTTCTTATGACACACCCTGAGAAACACCGAGTCAAAGACTTAGTAGGGTAATTTCTACATCAGTCCTGATCGCTGTTCTGGCATGAAGACAAAAAGAAGAAACAGAGAAACTCTTTTATGTCTCTCTGCATTACCTAAGCCCATAGTCCCATGTGGCTTATGATACTAGGTTAAGCCTAATTGAGTGGGCTTGTGAGATAGGTGGGATGTCAGGCTATCTAATAATATATAACACTGGGGATCTGTTATTTAGCCGATGTGAAAATCTGCTCTTTTGTATGCGTTATCATTGGACGCCTGAAAAATTCCCTCACTCATTCTCGACAGCAGTAATTCCGGACCGCTCACGCATGCCCACGTCGAAGTTTGCATTCCATCTTATTCAGTGGCTTTCCCCCTTGTGCTATTTTGAAACAACAAAGTGAAAGGGAATTGGAGGGCTGTTCTTGCATATTTATGATCAGCATGCTACTTTCAGTTGTTGCCATTACTCCAATTAAGAAGCTAACAACTTTGTGATCTGCACACGAATGCCTGTTCGGTCGGTTTGTGCATTATCACATGACTTGTCCATAATTCCTAAACCAGTGTTACTTTTTTTGGTTTGAAAATTTAGTGACCTTTGAGTTCACAGCGCATGTTTGCAAATTGATTATTTCATTCTTAGCATTTCGGTGATCAGATATTTGGGCGCTCTATGAAGGACCGAATTCCTAAAACAAGAGCGTTCCTAAATGAAGTTCTGAGAATAGCATCTGTGGATGAGTATACCGCAACAATATTCAACATTATTACAATGACTTTGGTTGACAATCATCATATTTATGGTCCTGTACAGTCCACAATAATGCAGTTCATATGAGAGATGGAGCTAGAGTTAAAACTCTTTGGGTTAGCAAAACAGCTCAGTGACCTGAACGCTTGGCGCAAGACCGCGAGTCTAAGTTCCTCACATAATTCCCAGGTTTTACCGCTCGAGTAAAGTTTCAGCCTATAGGGGTCGGGTAGAACATGACAATAAAAATAGCCTATCAGTGCAGAGGTTTTATTTAATTTTTAAATGCAAGATGTTCATATGTTTGTAAATTGTAGCCCCTGCCACTACACCACATACATGCATGGTGAATACAAAGGTCAGAGGCTATACAGTACCAGCTCAGGCTATGCTCTTGGGTTGCCTGTACACCATGCACCATGACAAAAACTACTGGGATAAACCTGAGGAGTTCAATCTTAACAGATGGTTCAGTAGTGATGGCCAGCTACTGAAACACTCGGATCATTTTATGCCATTTTCAACTGGTGAGTGACTATTTGTAGGTTAAATTTAGCCCGTTTGGTAAATTTACTATGAAAAGAGTTTCACTTATATTGCATCTTCATTGCTATGGTGGAGCTGCGGTTACGGCTTAGCATGGAGCACCACAAGCGGGTCTGTAACAACACTCATAGTGAGCTTTCTTGAGCAAGGATTAGGATTTAAGCAGCTCACACTCGCAACAGGAGACTGTCGTGACCCGGATGCATATATACAGCAATCAAATTTGATAAAAGGTTCAATTACGAAGACAGGATATAGTAAGGGTTTAGTTTTTAGAGTCACAAGAGTGAAAATAGATGGGTGTCAATTCAGACTATCAACAAAAGGTTTTCAATCTAGGCTAGTTAAATCTACTAGCCTAGATTGAAATTCCCAGCACCGAGAATGTTATCTGCGGAGAAAGATAATTCAACTTTTTTGTTTTGTAGGCAAACGAGTGTGCATCAGAAAGCAGCTCTAAAACATTGAGACCACTATCTTCTTGGTGAAAATCTTACAGACACTCGCCTTTGAGAATATTCCTGGTCAGGTGCTCACAAATCAGCAAGCGGTTGGCGTTCTCCGGTGTCCGCTTGATTATTCATTTAGAGTGCACAAAAGATTATAATGCCGTCTGACAAACTGGAATTATCCACTGAATCATTTCTTTTTTTGCTAGGTGTGCTGTTGTACACTCTTATGTTTCACTTGACAGTGAGACTATGATATCGCTTTAATTCGAAAATTTAATTCCACGTGTATAACCTAAAGAGGATAAAAGGTTAATGTTAAAGTTCATGGGAAGCAGAGATTTATTTAGTAAAAGGAAGTGCCAGAAACAGAGTCCAGGTCAAAATCCTTATCTGTCTACAATGTCTGTTGGTTGGTCAAAATAGTCTGCACTCTACTTTATTATGGACAAACTCATCTGATATGAAATGCAGCATGCAGGACCTCCAAGTTCTACATAGTATGACGTGACCAGTGCAGCATCGCAGTATAGCTCGGTGGTAGAGCGCTGGCCTCGCAACCGCCATACCATGTACCCCAAGCTCGAAGCCATGCACTCAGGAGCTTAGATATCATGTACTTCCATCGGACATTTGACAAAAAAATGGAATAACCCCAAAAATATTTAAAGATTATGGAGAAGTCCTTGTCTTTTCAGTATAACACAACATGGGAGAAACAAATAGAACCACTTTTGTGTTTTCCTTTTCAATACTCAATTTAAGACACTGTTAAATAAACTTCACCACTTTCACCATTTTGAATTTCACCAACTGTTTTTTTACGTTAGGATACCATGTCTCAACCTGGGTATTGAAACTGAAAACAATAAACATATATTTGTTAAATCTATCTCCACAACATCTACAGCCTGGCTGTCAACTGCGAATTAAATCTCTTTCAAGTGATCAGATGAAGATAATCTTGTATCAGTGTAATTTCGCAGTTGTCTGTTGTCATAACTATGGGAGGTGAAAGGGCAACATCATCACTTCACAGCGTCAGGTCAAGTCAAAATATTTTATATACCAAATGTCTACTGTCTATGCAAAAGCTACAGGTCACTTTATCTAAAAACGTACAATGTATATAAGTATATTCTTCAGAAGCTGCTAAGCTTCCATTACTGAGTTACCAAAAGGTTCGACCTACTGTTCGGTGGTGCAAAAACAATAACTTGGTATTCGGGTAGGGAATGGGATTCCCTTCTCCCCTCCTGCAAGCCACATCACAAACATAATTTACATTACAATGCCTGACCACAGCCGGTTCAGTTCTGTTATTACTGCTTCCACCTCAAACTGATGCCGTTCTGACAACCACTGGTGATGTCACATCGCCATCATCGTTCATGACCTCACTTGGTTCAGACTTTCTGCTGAAAAGGAAATGATCCCAACAAGCTGCCAGGATCTCACCACCTGAAACAAACCGATCAGATTGAGGTCAGATAGCTGAGACGCTGACTCACCAAACCTACATGTTCTCATCTGAAGTCAGCCGAAACTCATGCTGCATTACTTATGTAGGTGAGAAAGGGACGCGAGTTTACCAAATGTTTGAGGGACTAAAAGGCAACTTATGAAAGAAAACTGTTGCGTGTGAAGTCCATCTAAATCGTTTAACAAAACAATAGCAAAACTTAGGGTATGCTTAATAAGATGTTTTGACAATTGGACATTTGTTAATGTGTGATTTTCTTAACACAGGTCATGATTGAATGCAAGATTTAAATTTATGGACACTAGCGTATAGCCATCCCCTCTATAAATGAGGATAGCACATTCAGCATGAGGGTGAGATGGATGACATAATGCTGATTTACCAATTGCATCGTTAGTGTTTTTGATGATAAGCCGCATGCAAAAGACACCATCCAGTCTAAGATATCCATGTACAAACTCAGACAGCAAATCACTAGAGCTTCCTGCAACAAGAGCAAATCATACGTGGCTGCAACTGGATGCGTGCATATCATCATTTCTAGCCCAAACTAAGCCGATAGCATGGCATTGGGAGCGTGTTATCCAGCCTGGGTGGCACTAGTGATTCAAATGAGACACCCTCTTTGATTTTCGGCATGGTGCGCTGAAAGATGCACCTCCAGATTCTGCCGTTTGAAGCAGGCATTCAATGTATTTAAATATCCCAGAGCACGGCTTGTGAAAACACAAAACCTAATATATCAATGAGCCAATTCTAGTTTTTGTTATCTTTTGCTACTTTGACTAAAATAAAATGGATTATACCTTTGTGTATTTTCCCCATGATGACCAGATACTTGGTTACAAATTCCTTTTTGACTGAGGGAATGGCCGTGAAAATCCATAACATCAACCCAACCACACTCGATATAGCCACAAACACCAGCCAGAACCACAGGATCATAAAGATCTACAAGAGAAGATGTTCTTCATGTAAACTGAATGAGAGTGCCGATTGATGATCGGCAAGTCATCGAATACTCGAGAAGACTTCTCAAATATTCGTTGTATGTCAAACAACTACCAGACGTTAGTTTAGTTAACAAACATATTTAGAGGGATTAAATCACGGAAATCTCAGAACAAAAGTTGAGAGATCAGGGATCGAAATCTATTTCGATCCCTGATCTCTGATCTATGGTCGATCCATGTGAAGCCAGACAGTTTCCCGTGGTTAGATGTTCCACAAGGGACCTCATCGACGAACCAACCATGTACTGGATAGTGGATAAGCTCAGCAAGACAGTATGCAACCAGCCTGATATAACCATAGAGTTATGCCAAGATAGCTCCATGGAGCTAATTAAATAATCCGCTTTAGTTTTCAAGTCACCCCCGAACGCTCTGCGGCAAAGAAAAGGAATTGGGAATATTATATGTCTTTAGCATACAACAAAAGTAATGACTGGTAAAAAGTACAGGTAGAGCATGAGATTTGCTCATTATTGGTTACGTAGTCAGGTGGTATATGTTGGTACGTACCTTTTCATTAAACAGATTCACCGGTAAAGCGCATTGTACAGTATATCTGTGCATATTAGTACCCATCCTTCGAACCCAGAAATCGCACATTGTCACATAGGGAAACCTGCGGGTACCCTCGTAGCTTGGGTTATTCCACTTCCGCATCACTTCTATTCCATAGTTGTGATAGCCGTCTCCTGAAGAATATGACACAGAAACAATCATGCAGGTGCCTGCAGGTGACCATGAAGTTCTAGTGAGAAGGGTACTTGCGTAATGTACAAATGTACAATGTATCTATTGAATACAAACACACAAGGTGAAAATTATATATTTAGTTTACCTACCAACCATGGCGTCAAGTATGAACAGAAGTATGATAGCATTGGTGATGTACAGACACTTAACGAGGATGTACATTCCAAACAGGAAACTGCCAAACCTTTTGCCCACAGCCAAAGGTTTGACACGCCTTACTCGACCCATGACTCCCTAAAACAAAATAAATGTGTAGGTTAACCTTAGAAATATAGTAGCTACTGTATACTCCTATACTCTGTGTTAGCTAAGCTATCTAAGTGTCTCCAATATCATATGCATATGTCTACAGGTAATAGTCTAAAACAGTTAGGTTTCGCCGTGCTTGCATAGCGATTAAGAGTGGCTGGCCTGATATGAGTGTCCTAAATCAAAGGTGCTTCTAACAAAATCAAGGTACATACGTACATACGTACATACGAACATACGTACATACGAACATACGTACATAGGTACATAGGTACATAGGTACATAGGTACATAGGTACATAGGTACACAGGTACATAGGTACATAGGTACATAGGTACATAGGTACATAGGTACATAGGTACATAGGTACATAGGTACATAGGTACATAGGTACATAG
>Ga0224501_10003440_pt1 | contig 12449 bp, 10 predicted proteins | sample SF_Oct11_sed_USG_4_FD_169105 | JGI IMG/M metagenome (GOLD analysis project Ga0224501, IMG submission 169105) | Sediment microbial communities from San Francisco Bay, California, United States - SF_Oct11_sed_USGS_8_1 | ecosystem: Environmental > Aquatic > Marine > Sediment | place: USA... | reverse complement strand
CCCCCCCCCACCCCATTGTCTCTCATTGCTCCTCCATCACCCAAGCACTGATCTATCATCCTCATCAAGAGGGGCTTGTTTACCCTAAGCTCTACATCCATTCCTTTGTTACTCTCCCCCTTACTCTCGTCCTAAACCTCAACTCCTCCTTTCGCTCATAGATCGTTCTTCCAAGCACCTGCCCTCATTCACAGACCTGTTTCCCTGCTCCACAACTGATTCCTCTCAGCTTCCGACCCTGATCACTCAGTTTACTAAGATACTTCCCTGATTGCTGGTTAGTTACTCAGAAAGGAGTTGGCCCTAATTTTGGCATTGACGGCCCTGGGCAGGCTTTTCCGATAACTTTGGTTGTGACTGAGACCAGTAAAGAACCATTCACAAGTTTAGTAGAGTGTGCCCTGAATGCACTCGGTGGTGAGTGGTGGCTGTGGGAGCGCAACTAATAGCTTTAGTGTATTGTTTATCCAATTTCTATCGCATTCCAATGGCTAGGCTTATTCATTGGCAGGAATTTCCAATGCTCACTGACTGGCTAGTAGTTAGAAATAAGTCCGTCAGTTTAGAAAACTTTTGTGGCTGCTAGGCGATAACCATTTCCTTGTCGGAGGTTTTCCACCTGACTCCTCCGTTACCTTGCCTCAGGGTCACCGGCCTGGCCGTAAACCTGTCCCATTATTCTTCCTGAATGATAGGCTGAATAGACACTAGTGTCTCTGTCAACACAGCTAGTCTGCCTGTCCCACAACTAGTTACACTAAATCGATTTCGCTGTCACCGGAGTCATTTACCCACCCGAAGTAAGAGCGGAACCCGGGCTTAACGGGCATGGTCACTGCGTGTCACTCGAGTTTTAAAGGTGTTAGTGAGTATTAAATTTTAATCCGGGTGCAATGCTACAAGTTGAATACGTGAATTTCTGCGCACGGATTACTAAAACTCTATTGAATCCACTGGAAAGGCTAGACATATTTTTGCCCTATTGGTAGTTGTACAGGGTGATTAATTGTTTTCAGTGAACTGCAGTTGCCGTTTGTGTATCAAACATTCCAGAAGCTCTTACAGAATGTTAGGAGTGGGAGTCTGGTTGCTCACTGTCCTGACCGAGGCAGCTCATATAATGTGTATGGAATAGCCATAGAGTTAGAGAATAACTCTATGGGAATATTTCGCTCCCTAGCTGAACTCGGCTTGTGTTTTTGGTTATCAATGTCATCGGTATTCTAAGCACGCCAAACTTGTCAAAGTCAAACCTTCAATTATGACTGCACTCACCAATTAAATATCGGGAATGCACCTGGCCCACCGCATCATTCCCAAGCCAACTATTCATTTCAGCAAGTGAGACGGCGGCAATATTCATTTGCTTGGTTACCAACTTCCGGAAACAATCCTGTTGAGCTTAGTAGGATTTGCTCCGAGAGTAACCTTGCGGGCAAAAGATGTGATGAAATCGTACTAGCTACTGACTGTCGGTCTGACTATTAACTTGCCTTTAGCACACTTTCCAATGGAACGCTGATTCATCAGTCATGTCTCCTACTGAGATAGGACCAAATGAATCAGGTGAATTGCAAAATTATTCAACAAAGAGATATCAATGATTGATGACTATCTATCGGAATGGAGATTAGAATGCTGGCAGGCTGTACATTCTCCAGTGTAAATACACTGGATGCGAGAGATTCTTCTGCTCTCAAAATGGCCAACAGTTTAGGCCCAGTTGAGCCACTGTCTTGGTAGGAGATTTAACCTCTCTCCTCTGTTTGTAGACCAGAGCTTCTTTTGTGAGCAAGCATCGTCTATGGATTGGGCCTCGCTCACACGTCCTAGTAGTAGAAGTAGTAGTAGGCCTACTACTAGCTCACTATATTCAACATGATGAAAAATACTAAGGATATGGAGCAGCTGACTGCATCGGAGCTGCAAGCCTTACACGCTCACATATCACAGACAGTGACTCATGCCGCTCAGTCTCCTGGCGGGTCCACGAACGGGACCGGGCGGCGTCCAGTTATTATCAAAGATGCGCAGCAACGCGCCATGCTGCATAAAATCAGGGACAGTCTAGCGCACCTACAGAGAAACAGTTTACCATCTCCTGGCAGTGACGCTTCAGGTTAGTACCTTCGTTTCAGTGAGGGTGTCGGTTAGATTAGTCAAAGTGGGCCCCGGTTCCAGTTTGGTGTTAGTGAGTCTACTTAGACTGGCCTCCGTTTCAATGGAGTGCCAGTAAGTTCGGTAAGAGTAGTCCTCGGTTTCAGTGTATCAACTTCTGACTTCTCCAGTCAACAAAGATTAGTCCCAGTACTGCAGTATGTAGTAATTGGTCTCAGTAGCCTATTCGTTGTAGTCAGGTTTGGAGCTGCGATGTCTCTCACCACAGGAAATGGGTATCATTTGATACCATGACCTCAAAATCTTAACTTTTTATGAGTAGATAATGACCGAGTTGGCTAGCGATCAGTTCACAGTTAATCCCCTAATCTATAATCTGCTGTTATGTGTTGGGTAGCAGTCATCCACTTCTTTGGGGCGGGTAGTGGTAATCTGCTCCTCTGGGGTGGGTAGCAATCTCAGAATAGAATTTCTCTTTAAAGAGCTTCCCCATGGTGGCAATGGTACTTTATGTCATCCTAGACCATCAATGATTGGGCTGATGCATTCCTGAACCAATAATTCCCAGCGTGCTTCTACTAACTTTTAGTTGGTTTGCACGCATGACTTGCCCTTCATGCCTGTCACAGTTTGGCTGTCACATAGATAAATAGCTGGGCATCGCCATTAATCTCAAACGAAAGCATTCCATCGCTCAATCTTGTCACTACATGTAACACAACCCAGCATTCCTCATTAGGCCGGAGTTGCTAGTGGCTTGGTTTTGTTTCGCTGATTTGGTCGCGATCACCTCTTGTCAGTTAGTTTATCTCTTCGGAACTAGTCCGGCGGTTGTGAATTGTGACCGAGATTTTAGCTGAGGATGCGTGACTGAAAACATGACCGACTCCGATTCTCCAGGTACAAGTGGAACATCCACACCTAGTAAGGAGGGCGGCAAGGACGGCGCGTCAGCCAAACGCAACGAGAATTATACATCTGCTGCTCTCGCAGAAATCCGGAAAAGTCTACAGCCGCTTAAACGAACAACGAAAGACGACTCGGCAGACGACTATGATGAGGAGGTAAGTGAATGGCTTGCGTCTTCCCATTTTGAACTAGTGAGAATTATCAGTCAGAGGAGAAGTCTGTGGCTAGCCAGCTGCCTACCAAACTTGTGGCTGGTCGTCTTTCATTTCATTCCAGCCTGGGACTAAGTGCATTGAGATAAGAGGATAATTAGCTAGCCAGGCACTAGGCTTATTATCCACATAGTTGGCATTCCAATACCATCAAACTCAACTGTTTGAGTGTGAGTGCGTAGACAAACAATAAAGGTAGTTTTCAGTGAAAACAGAAGCAGTGACCTCAGTCTCTCTCCAGTAAGCCTAGTAGGTACTCCGCTACTACCCTTCAGTCAAGGTTCCGGGCTGAATTGTCGCATGGACCCTCTTGGAAATCTATAGAGCTCTACCTTCTATCTGGACAGTGAGCAATGATGCTGGAGTGCTCCTGATGCTTTCAGCTGAACAGTCCGTGGTAGACCAGCAGTATCCTAATGACAGACTGGATGAACAAACGAGGCGGTCTGCGTGAGCGGAGATTACAGCCTCTGTAGTTCTGACTCACTCAATCTGTCAGTGTCACACTCAATTAGACAATGACTCGACGGCGAGCTCTCTACTTCTAATATTGTGTTATTTTATTTTGCAGGCCACTGCAAAGGTTAATGTTAAAGAATTGATACAGCAGATTTGTCCAGATCAAAGATCAAATGGATATTCTAAGTTTGGAGGTGAGTTTCCGGATTAGAGAGTTTTAGAGAAAAGTGAAGACTACTATTAGTGCGAGCCCCACCCCATATTAGGCAGCAGACAATACAGTGCCGCTTAATACCCTTTCCCTTCCCTATGGGTCCATTGTCACTGGAACTAGCGTCAGGTTGACTTGCGTCAGTAATAGAACCACCTTAATCCTTGCTTGCTAGGTCAGTTGCCTTATCTAGTGAGCGGAATTACGAAATGTTGGATTAGGCCCAGTAGGTTGAAACTGTGTGATTCACTTTATAAAGGCAAACAATGGGTTGTTTGCTCCTTAGCAGAGCCGGCCAGTCATTGATTACCAGTTGAGACTGTGAGCCTTAGTCCCAGTTATTCATAGCATCCAGTATGAGCCGCTTGGCTGACTTCCAACGGCTTTTGTTCCACATTCCATTGACATAACAAATGCGCAGCTATCCAACCATACAATGGCTGTGTCATTAGGCCTAACAACACAAATACCAAGTTAGCGGGCAGGGGCGGTGCTACCTGAGCACTGGATCGTTATTGAGTGAGCAGTATTACTAGAGGTTAGATAGCGGAGTTATGGACTGTATGTGGTGTTGATCGAGCCCTGATATCGCACATACTTGTGGCTAGTGAATTGACACAATCTCGATTAGCAGCAAAAACACCAAGGTCCAGTCTCCTGTAGCGCTGGAATGCTTCCTGTTCACTATTGCTACCACATATATCACTAGCTGTAGCGTTCATTAAGTTACTTCAACGTGCAGAGTTATCCCCCCTTAAAGGTATCCGAGAGTAAACGAATAGTTTTTGTGTCTCCGTGACAAAACAGCAGTCATGAGTGATGATGCACAATGTCGTGTTCACTCGGCGGTTTTTCTGAGTACGTCGTACGAGACTTTTTGCTTACAGCGGTGAGCCCTCATAGAGAAGGTAGACTTCCTTTTTTTTAATGTCACAATTTGAAGCTGCCGAGGAAGTGGTAACGACAATGTTTTGGCCCGAACCCATAATTGAACCAGGAGCCCCTTGTCCAAGGCCCAGTACATTTTAATAAGTCAGCGCTTCACCTTGTCATAAAGCTGGATAACTGCGGTGAACTGAAGGATTTATAGATTCACTAATAACCATGCCAGAGTTACCAAATAGCTACGCGAACTGTACTCAGTACTCTAATCTAGGGTGAACTGTAGCAATGTTTGATTTACTTGGATTTATCATAGAGTTGGCTAGCTGTTCTGTGCAACAGCATAGATACTTGCGGGTCCTGATTCCTTTGAATAGAGTCTTTCGTTGATCGGCATCATTGACTCTTGTCACCTTCGGGCCTTCATGGCCACTCGATGCTGCTACATCTAAGGGTCACTGTGACAGGGTCAATGTGACGAGTTCCTCGGCTAATAGGAGACGACTCTAACCATGCCGCTATTTCCTGATATCCGATGCAACCCTTGAATATATCAGCCTCTGCTGACTGTGAGAGAACCAGTTTGTCTTGCAATGATACTAGTGAGTGAAGTAGGGGCTTTTCTACATAATGGTTCATTGGGAAGCATGCATAAGATGCTAGCACATTTAGAGAATTAATGGGGCATGGGTCAATAGCTATCTGGTTTATCAGGGTGATTAAAATCTGACAAAATTTTCTTGTATGTTCCATATAAAAATCGTCAAGTCGCAATTGTTGAGAGAGGTGTTCCTCTTTATAAGCGAGGTTCTAACTTCTACTTCTAACTAGCGGGTTTACACGACAGCGGCGTGTTCGTGGTAAGCGACACAGAAAGCGATGGCACTGAGATGTTCACATAAACGGCACCGTTGTCTTTGTCGCTCAACGGGTCGTCAACTTCACCGATCGAGCGGCAGTGTTGCTGTGAGCAGGTGCTGTATGCACTATTTTTTTAAGCGGCATAGGGTTAATCAGGGCATCAACCGCATTTACTTCTGAAAGATTTCCGTGCCTGGTATATAGGTCAAGGGCGAAGTCATTAAGCAGCAAATTCAGATCTGCATTGTCATAGATTGTGCTCGCCAGTTGCTGAAGAAAATAGAGCAGACAGGATCGGTGTTTTGGCGCTGGAAGCTGACTCCCACTGGACAACAATTTTCAGTGGTTTATATGCGGCAAACAGACGGTTGCCACTCGTGTAGATTCCACTTTACATTCAATAAATTGAGACACTGAATTGCTGCCTCACTGGTTCGGACGACAGCCAGGGTTCTATTGGAGGGAGAAGATTTGAGTTTTGTTATTGAATTCAGTTTTTCTCTGAATTTAGTTGAATATGTGATATTATTCAGGCAGTGACCCTATTAGCCGGAGCTCTTCGGTTTGAACGTTCTGCGGTCGCGTGGAGCAGGCTTCCCTCATGGTTCAGTCTCGATATCGATCGGTTGAACTCTCTGCTGCTATTCAATTCACAATTTTCTAATCATAATACTCAAGGAATTTGTAAACAATGAACTGCTATGCTATTGAATGGCATGGATTCGCATTATCAGCCCCAGCATCTGAAGCCTGTATGTTGGCCTGGAATGTGGGAATAATTGATTCATCAGCGCAATGACATTCCCAAGTCATTGATCTCAAGCAACCACCTCCAAACTCCGGTACGCTATCAAGTCTGTAAGCTGCAAACTCTGGGCTGTACAAACTCCCCGGCATGAATGCCGCACTACAGGATACTTGCTATCTCTAAACTCGGTGGTCTATGTACTTAGGGGTCCGTCAACTATATAGACGCTACAAACTGCAACAAACTAAAGGCCGACCACTCAACAGATTTCTAGTTTGAGTAGCCATCTCCAATGTCTACAAAGTTAGAATAGTGCGTAGCCATAGCTTTCCTGAATGTATGGGGTGGGTTGTTGAGCGCTAGAGAAAACGGAAAGTGCGCGGCGCAAACCGCCAGGCTGCTTCTGTCCCTGATTCCACTAAGCCTTTAGTTTATTCCCGGTTCAGTGTATGGCTGACAAGGGCTGTAACCCGTGGGTTAGCGGTTATACAGAAAACAAACTGAGTATCCGATATGCACTCAGGACTGAACTCTTTCTGAATTCTCTCTTCAGAATGTAGCATCTCTTGGATTTCAAATGCTCGTTCACCCGAGCTGTACCATCCATACTTTCCTTATCACTAATCCTGTCAGTTATTCGGGACGGGATCATAGCATCAGGTCTTTACCTGACTAGGGCTATAAATAGCGCCAGTCTCGCTATCAGGCGCCGTAGGTATGCAAACTTTATCAACTGAGGATAGTCTCCTTCGCTACTGCGTAATGCTGACTCAATCACTGCCCCCCCCACACACCGTCACCCTTCCCATAAGCTCAGTAAGTATTCTCCCCACCCCCACTGTCACCCTTCCCGTAAGCTCAGTAAGTATTCTCCCCATATGGGGTTTCTCTGACCTCACAATCACATCATTGTGAGGTGAGCACCCTTTTCCTCCATTCAGTCTCATCACTGCAGTTGTGCTGAAAATAACTGGGCAATCACTGTTAGTTCAGGAACTAAGCGGCATGGAGAATCTAACCTGGGGGCGGAGGATCTGGGACCTCGTGCCCTCAATAGAGTCATAATAGAGGGTGAACTCATGGGTCAGACGCTGTGAGTTTAGGTTGAGTCGTTTATATCGGGCTTTCACTCGCCAGATCAAAGACCAGACTCCACCCCTGCCAAAAGATCTCACTGTCTGGTTATTGTTGGCGAAACTCCCTATCTTAATCAAGACAATTATTTTCTCATGGTTAAGACGATTATATTTATTCTGCAGGTCTAGTCAGGTCGCGATCGCCATCAGTTAAGAGCCAGTCACCATATGGCAAACCGGAGATGGGGGGATCGCCAGCACCCAGTGATGGAGCCATGTCGCCTCCTCCTCTGCCGCCTCGCGCTCGTGTTCTCTCCACCCCTCCCCCACCCCTACCGCCTCGTGATGGGCTCCCCTCTGCTTCACCCCGGGATGCCCTACCTTCCCGCTCCTCTACACAATATCAGGCATTTAAGCGACAAAGCTGTAAGGAGTCTCCACGCGCGGTCACGGCTCCCTCCGCGACGCCGCCATCCTCACTGGAGCAGCTCGCCGAGCAGACCGGACTCTCCACGCAAGAAATACAGAACATGTTGTATGAGCATGGTCGGCAGCAGGCGGCGAAGGATGGGCGAGCTCCGGTTTCTCCTCCACACACGGAGTACTCTCACCCGCAGCGCCCGCTATATAACACGGGGGCAGGGGGTTTGACTCAGACTCAGTATCAGCGGGTAACAACCTACCCGGTGAACGGCGGAGGTTCTCAGTACTCCACTCCTCCTCCTCCACCATACCAGCCGACCAGTAACTATCAGCCATCACCGGCGAGTAGTGTTACTTCGGGATCCAGTAACGATTACCTGCTACTCAACTACAAGGAGCATCTAACAGGAGGACCAGAGTACCGCACGGCCTATGGAGAGTCTCCCAGCTCAGGTAAGCGACAATTCCTCCATTACTTCCTCCCTGATGAAAGAGGAGAGTTACCCCAAGGTATCGCACTCCTACCAACCCGTGGGCGGGCGATTTCAGTGATTGGGTATCCTTACATTCTGTTGGGTAGTCTACAACCCCAAACTTGGAGCCATGTCTGGTTTACGTTGCACTCGCTAAAATGAGGCTTAGTGTTCTATCAAGTATGTTCATAGGATCACTCATCGTTTTATGGGCCTCGAAGTTAGAGGGGGACTTATCTACCCAATAAATGTAGATTCTATAAGAATCCAGCGAACGCTATCCCTGAGTCGAGTTCGGCATCTTGGGAAAGCTTTTGCTGCGCTGAGCAGGAAGGAAGTCAGTGCTCTGCAAGCTCCCACAGGGCCATTGAAATCCAGTGATTAATTTGGGTAACCCATTTCAGTGTACTAACTAGGTGAATTAAGTTAACTCGCTGCCACCCCTCGCTAATGCCGCTCCACCCGGAAGGCGCAGCTCGCTCGGTGATGGGAATCGTCCGCTCTTTCAGGAAGCTCATCGCCAGCTAGTTGCCATGGTTACCCGATGTATTATGCGACGAATTACCCACACGGGACCGGGATGCCGGCTCCGATAATTGCGTGGAAGGCGGAACAGCAGCCGGTGATTACACAGTCAGCCCGCAGTCAACTCGTCAGCCGACCACACCTCCAAACAGGTACCTCCCTTAACTCCTATCTCAAACAGGTATCACCCCTTTACTCCACAATATCGAGCAGATACCACTTCTAAACTTCGCAGTCTGCAGATAAACCTACCTTTAGTATGATGCCGAAACCCCTTAAGGAATACTGTCTCATCAGTCAGGTCCCAGGTACCACCCCCAGCACAACTGGCCCACTGGCCAATCTGCCAACTGGTGCCTCTGTTTGTATATGTGAGATTATTTACAAGCATGGCATTCTGAACCTTTGTGTTACTCACTCAACCCGGCTCCTGATTCAGTGATTGAACCATCTGAGAGGAATGCATAGAGCCCCACGTGTTATAGCCTTGTAGTGATATATGAGGCCCAGTGGCATGGCGTTTGTGAGGATGTTTGCTGATTGGGAGTTTTGTTTGCAGCCACCGCCCCTAATCACACTGCAGCACCTCCCAGCTATGTATCCTCAGTGCACGCGCAAGTCGGAAAGCGCGTTCTTACTGGTGGAAATGTGCACATAAAACTGAGAAACCAGCAAGGTACCGTAATGCGTAATCTGTTAGAACAGGAAGTACCATAATAGGTTAGGAAGGACAGGAAACACCGTAGTTTGTTAGGACCGAAAGTATTCTAATCTGTAGTGTGTGTTAGAACAACAGAATCATGCACATTTTTTTCTGGATTCACTCAGGAGGAACGCAGTTTAAAGAGTAGAACTGTTGTTTTGTTGGTAACACTCGGAAGCCCATGGAGATTTTTTCGAGACTGATAACTTGTAGATATGAGTATATGTGTGCTGGTGATCTGTCTGGTAGCTGGTTTTCCCGCTTACTCGCTTCTGGGAATGGTTCGGTTTGCCACTTCAGTGGGAGTAAGCCCTTTCGTAAAGTGAGAACTAGTTAAAGTTATGTTTGCGATGTACATCAAGTGTTTAAATCAACGTGTTGACAACCAAAATTGTGTTGTAGCATTTCCTAACGAGTTTAGTGAGAACTATACTGCTGGTGCTCTGTTGTTCACTGGTTTGATTGGCCCAGCACCCTCAGTGATATTTTGTGATGTTGAGTGACGAGTGTTACTTTTCCCCTAGCAGATCCGCAGCTGCAGGTGACTGGTTACCCAAGCTTCCAGGTGACAGCACAGAATCATGCTCACCCTCACGTCGGTCAGATCCGTGACTCCAACCGACCACAGATACAGATTCAGTTCAGCACGGCGCCTGGACAGCATCCCGAGACCAGACGGAAGGGTATGTGATAACATATTTCCCCTTAATGCGTTGCCACGATGAGATGTGTTACTATCGGAGTATTAGATGCACCAACCGACTCTGGATGCTGCCAGTTCTGACAAAATGATCCATAGTGACTGGAAATGTTTGCCATTGCTGGTACAGAATTTTGGTCTGGTTTCATACGTGTTATGGACCTACTAGAACAAACCGTTACTATATATAAAACTGTGATCACCATGCTTTCAGGTTCTCTGGAGACGCGATCCGACTCGCCTGTCTCACGAACGACCAATCAGTCACCACTCAGTATCATCAGTACAACGTCCACGAACTCCGACTTGGTACCGGACCGGCCGCCTCCCCCTTACCCTGGACCCAGTGCACCGTATCCGGGAGGTAAACCGCTGTCCACTAATGCCACGGCTACACCAGACTCGTCAGAAATCAGTGAGCTCGAACAGGTTCGTCAGTCAGCTGGCCAGTCAACCAGTTTGAATACTGGTTACTGGGGTAAACTTGAGTAAAATCTATGTGCTATTGTCATTCCAAGTGGTAGTTGCCCTATGCCTATCCTTGTTCTTCGGTCCTGGACTTTTATCTCGGAGTTGTGCCTGCTTGGCTATTTTTAACATAAGAACGACAACTCCAAATAAACTACCAAACGCCCACTAAAGAGGGACAACACAATTCCAAGCATTATCCAGTCTCGCTCGTGTCGTTGGGTTTGATAATTACCGGTTGGGGATGTTTGGCTTTGATTTGCTATTTACATAACCTTTTAATGTGGTGTCTTGTTGACAGAGCGAGGGTGAGTCAGATATAGAGCGACGTCGAGCTCACACCGGACCAACGACGCGCTGCACATCACCGATTCCTAAACTACGCGCCGAAGGCGAGAAAAAGGATGATCGACAGTGGACTAAGTTACGCCATTACTCATCAGCAGCATATAAATTCTACATGGAGCAGCATGTGGAGAATATCCTAAAACAACACAAGGAGCGAGTCAGTCGGCGGATCCAATTGGAGAACGAGATGGCCAAGGTGGACCTGTCTGAGGAAGCGCGAGACCAAATGAGAAAGATGCTACACCAGAAAGAAACCAATTACCTCCGGTTAAAAAGAGCCAAAATGAATCGGGACATGTTTGACATTATAAAGAAGCTTGGTATAGGGGCTTTTGGTGAGGTATCGTTAGTTAGGAAGAGACACATAGAGCCAGATGAACCACACGCTGAACAGCTTTACGCCATGAAAACATTACGCAAGGTTGGTCACTGCTTTGTAAATGTGGCCAGATTGCTGATCAATGTATTCACGATAGTAAGTAGATGGTAGGTTACTAATCATCAGTCTGACTAGGGCTGCCAAGTATTTGGGCTTCCGAGACCTGTTAAGTAAACTGGGTGTATTCAACAGTCCAAATCCGCAAATCTAGACCTGGAGAATACGCCTGGGGGCTAGTGTTATCTCCTTATAATAATTGTCATCAGCTTAAGATGCAGCCAAACACGGGAAATGAAATCATCCCTTCTGGAACTTTGGCCTGATTGATTTGAATATGTGGGTCAACAATAAATGCCAAATAAGGGAGCAGAGTTAGCTATGGCACATGGGCATATATGTATGTAAACAGGAGTGTGTGGGAATCATCCTCTCTGGTGGTAACTGGAGCTCCTGGGATTATACTGTTGCGGCCGGCTGACGTATTCTTGTTGTTCGCAGGTGGATGTGATTCGTCGAAATCAAGTGGCTCATGTTAAAGCTGAGCGTGATATTCTGGCCGAGGCAGAGCTCGAGTGGGTCACTAAGCTTTACTACAGCTTCCAGGATAAAGAGAATCTCTACTTTATAATGGAGTACATCCCCGGAGGTAGGCAATGCACCCCGCGGCGGCAGCCCCTCCCAGACAGCCACCAGGCAGCCCCCCCCTGACAGCCACCAGGCAGCCCACTGATTCTGCCATCTGGTGTTTACAACCCTTAACTGTTACAGTCCTGCTATTATCATCCTTGCGACACTCCTTATTATAGGCGATCTGATGGCTCTGCTTATAAAAAAAGGTATCTTCGAAGAGAACCTCGCAACCTTCTACATTGCTGAGCTTGTTCTAGCGATTGAAAGCGTCCACAAAATGGGGTTCATCCACAGGTATATCACTGCTCCCTCCCCCTCTCCCCC
>Ga0224501_10003439_pt1 | contig 12452 bp, 13 predicted proteins | sample SF_Oct11_sed_USG_4_FD_169105 | JGI IMG/M metagenome (GOLD analysis project Ga0224501, IMG submission 169105) | Sediment microbial communities from San Francisco Bay, California, United States - SF_Oct11_sed_USGS_8_1 | ecosystem: Environmental > Aquatic > Marine > Sediment | place: USA... | reverse complement strand
ACTCGATTCTAACGGTTCCTTTAGTGCTTGTCTCCTATGTTCCTGAGTGCATATTTACAGTCATCTATTTTGTATTTTTACTACCCTATTTCATAGGACAGGGAGGCCCGGCTATACTTGCATTCGTGTTGCCAAAGGCATGGGCAGAAATAGTTTTCATGAGCGTATTCATGACTGCTTTAGTGGGAAACCGTGGTTTCAGCTCCTTTATCGCCAACTTTTTTGTTGGTTACAAAGCTGGATCGAAATCCTAAGTTTAAAAAGCATGCTTGTTGCTTCGTAGATCAACGCGGAACCAAGATTGATATTGCACTATAATTTATTTTATTGTATTTATCTCTGAAGAACCCATGCTTAAACCTTTTGAAACGTGTATCTCCATTTCTGAAAACATTTTAATGAGAAGAACTCGTAAGGAAAAGTGGAAGTAGGGTTATGTCTGAGGAGCTCGAGATATCGCTCGAAAATCTCAGAGAATGGCTGGAGAGAGAAACGGTCCCCATCGTTGAGCCGCTCAAGGCCGAGGTAATAAGTCTGCTCAACGATTTAAGAGACAAACTGGACGACATCCGAGAAAACTGCGAAAAATTTTTGGAAGACAGTGAAAGGGAGATGCTGAAAAGCAACCCAAAAACTTATCGTCGAGCTAGAGAGGCGTACAGATTCGCTCGAGCCATATTAGAAGTGATCGACGAAACCAGCATCCCAGAAGAGGTTTCACACGAGAACCTTCAGACATCGTGTGAAGACTTCAAAAAGATGTTTTCAGCGATTGGACGAGAAAGAGCAAAGCGTTTCCCAAGGATTTCACCGTACTTCATAATTGATCGCAGAAGACTTGATATCGCGTTAAAGAAAGCCGTCGAATCTTTTGAGGAACTGCGATCCTTCTCATCCGACAGATACGAGGAAGCCAAGACTGCGGAAGACTCATTTTTAATGATCGATAAACTTCTCCACTTGTTGGACGAGTTGGATGTAGCTGAAAAACGAATGGAAAAAATGGAATTGAGAATAAAGGCTCTAGAGAAGAAGATAACAGAAAACCAACAGAAAACTACGTTGATTAAAAGTAAGGATGAGATAGACGAACTGGAACAAGTAAACAGAGAAATCAAAGAGCTAGAAAAAAGAGTAAAACATGACCTACGCCATCTTCAAAAGCCTTTTCTCAAGTTCCAAAGTCTAGCTCGAGGCCCAAGTTACTCCCTTCCGTTAGACGAAACAAAAAAGCTCCGCGAGTATCTGAACAACCCGTTCCTAGCCTTCGCAACCGAAGATGAAGGATACCCGTTGCTCAAGGGAATACTACAAAAAATGGAAGACGCAATGGCTAAGGGAAAAATGAAGTTAAAAAGCAGTCGCCTAAGAAAGGCTCGACAAAAGATTAAAGAGATTCTCCGAAAGGACGCCCTAACCACTCTACATCGGAGTTGCGAGGAAACGTTCTCTCAGAGGCAACAGCTTCTCACTTCTGAAGCAATGGGCGCGTTTCAAAACAAGTTGAGGCAGTTTCGAAAGGACTTGGGAGAACTGGAGAAACGTAAGGAACTCGTGGATTCGAGGAAAGCCGTTTTAGAGAGCGAGTGTCAAAAAATAATGGAGAAGATCAAAACTCAGAAGAGAGGGCTGGAAAAGACCATTTTGGAGTTAACCGACAAGAACGTGCAGGTTGTGTGGAAGTAACACCAAGAATGGCGGTGATAGGCTGACCCTCGACATCAGAGACCCTTCTGACCTAGTTGATTTGGCAGTGAATGCGAACTCCGATGAACTTCTTCATATGATTAAAGATGCCGCCCAGCTGCTAAGCAGAGAGGCTGGGCAAGTTGGAGGTCTACGAATCACTGGAAGACTTGTCAGCGTGCGACCGAAGGGTGAAATAATCGTTGTTGGAGACATCCACGGAGACCTAGAAAGCCTTGTGCATGTTCTTAAGAACAGCGGCTTTGTGGAGAAGATGCGTAGGGGTAAAGGTTCCCTTCTCGTTTTTCTTGGGGATTATGGAGATCGCGGTTTATACTCGCCTGAGGTCTATTATGTGGTCTTGAAGCTAAAGGAGATGTTTCCCCAAAAAGTTGTGTTGATGAGGGGGAACCACGAGGGACCCGACGACCTCCTAGCCTATCCACACGACTTGCCAACTCACTTAAACAGAAAGTTTGGTGAAGCTGGAGCAGATGTTTATGCAAAGCTACGTGAACTCTTTGGCCAACTGTATAATGCGATGACCATTGAGGGCAAGTACGTTTTGCTTCACGGTGGAGTGCCGAGCAAAGCCTCTACAATAGATGATCTTGCTTATGCCCATGAGAAACACCCCGATGAAACTCACTTGGAGGAGATCCTCTGGAGCGACCCCAACGACGTAATAAAGGGAACCTATCCGTCGCCCAGAGGAGCAGGAAGACTCTTCGGAAAAGATGTCACGGAAAAGCTTCTGAAGATCCTCAACGTCAAGATTTTAATCCGAGGGCACGAACCAAGTGGGAAAGGATTCAAAGTGAACCACAACGGAAAGGTTCTAACGTTGTTCTCGAGAAGGGGCCCGCCCTACAACAACGAGCACGGAGCCTATCTGCAACTAAACGCCTCTGAGACGTTGGAAAACACAAAACAACTCCAACAGTATATTCATAAGTTCTAAACTTTGTTTCTTATTGTTTCATCCGTCATCCTGATTGTTTCAAGATTGTTTACTACTTCGGTTTGCGGAATTCATATGGAGTTTCGCGTGTGCGCTAGCTTATGTTTCTTGTCGTGGCTTAGTTTTTTTATTTCCCTTTCTCGCTTCACAGCTTCTCTTCTGGTGTCAAATTCTTCTGTGTAAACAAGCCTCTTCGGCTTATGCAGTTTAGTGTATCTAGCCCCAATGCCTCTCATATGCTGTTTGACACGCGAGTCTATGTCCTTTGCATACCCAGTGTAATAACTGCCATCTTCACAAAGGAGAACATAGACAAAATAAGGCACGATTAACAACCACCTATGCAAATAATTCGCGAGGAATAAATTAGTTTTCTGGACCCAGACGACAAGGGTTTTCCCACCGCATCGCGGGCATCTGAAGTGATCGTAAGTTGGTAATCTTTGATATTCACACATTCTGTAGAAAAGACTGATCTTCCAGATGTGTTGCGAACACATATTATTACGTTAAATCTTGAGGTATCCCTTCCTTCTCAGCCATTCGGCTTGATTTCTTTTGTATCGCCATATGATGTCGCCCCGCTTGTCGGACTGGAAATCCCATGGAGAGACCAGAACGATGTCTCCCCGCCTTATCCACATTCTTCTCTTCATCTTTCCTCGGATTCTGCAGAGACGCTCCTTGCCGTCCTGACATTTCACTAAAACCCTGTCAAACCCCAGCATTTTCTCTGCTATGCCCATAACATCGCTGGCTGCAGGCAACACCATATTCTTAAGCTCTTCTTCGCTTTTGACCTTCCTTTTGCCCACTCTACCACCTCTAACTTTCCATTTCCATAGCAGCCGCATAACTTAAATACGTTGGTCTTAATTTCCAAGCAGCCACATCATCTGTCACATGTTCTCAAAATTAGGTACACGCAAATGACGAAGACATCTCTGACGACACAAAAACTTAGAGAAGGTTTTTTACACATTCATTCCTTACTGTTTGATGGAGAAGCCGCATATATAGTCGGTAGGTAAACATAAACGGCTTGAAAAGAGCCAATTTGTTGAAGATCTTGGTGACGTAGGTTATGGGGTTGGATCGGTTTCTGTCCAGAAAGGAGATTTTGATAGATGATGCTGGATGGGGAGACCTTATTTTAGGCGTGATAATCGGCGCCCTCAAACTTCCAGACCACAGGTACATGGAACGCAGGATCCCGGTCTCCTCCTTCCAGCCGCCCAACTTCGAAAATAAACAGTACTTGGATGACGCCGTTAAGATTGCCGAAGAAATCGTTGAGGTGATGCGGCCCGACAGGGAAACCCGTTTCAAGGTCTGCTCAGGATACGTTCTCTCCAGCATACGTAGGCACCTGCGAGACCGGGGATTCAATGTGGAAGAAGTAGAAATCACCGGCGAACTCCAAGAGATGGTTGAGAGAAGCTACGTAAAGTGGTGCGAAGAAGTAGGAGTACTCGAAGAAAAACTGGAAGACAAGAGACGCTTCTGGATACTTCTTGAATGGGTCGCGGAAAAACCAAAAATCAGAGAAAAACTCGTAAAGACGGGATGGAAGAGCTGGAAACAAAAGTGGCGAGAAAAAGCATTCAAAAAGACTACAGAAGCGCGCCTGTCCTAACCAATACAAAAACACCTAATCATACAAAAAAGGGTTTTGAGAGGTTTGGATAATGTCTCCAATGGATTAGAATACACCTTTATGCTCGATATGAGTAAAAATGGTTTGAGAGGGATGCTACTTGAAAATAGGAATCATAACGAGGGACAAGAATGGGTGGTGCACCACCCAACTGCGAGAGGCTATGAAAAAACAAAACATATCCCCGATGTGTTTCAGCTTTTCTCAGCTGGTTGCCAGAGTTAAATATAAACCTGTAGCGTCCGTAGGCGAAATCAACATCCTCAAGGATTTGAACGCCCTGATCACGCGCCCAATCGGACGAGGCTCTCTCGAAGAAATCATTTTCAAGATGAACCTCCTCTACAGGCTCGAACGTTTGGGAATGCTGATCATAAATTCTCCTTCATCCATCGAACGCTCAGTGGACAAATACTACGCGCTCGCTCTTTTGGAGGAACACGGCTTGCCTGTCCCACGTACAGCGGTCACAGAAAGTTATAGAGAAGCTCTGAAGTGCTTTCATGAACTGGGAAGTGACGTTGTTGTGAAACCCCTGTTTGGATCCCGAGGAGTCGGCTCAACTAGGATTTCGGATCCGGACGTTGCTACGAGAGTTTTCAGGACCATTTCCTTCTACCACGGGGTTCTTTATCTTCAAGAGTTTGTTCCACACGGAGTTTCTGATGTGCGCGCGTTCGTTGTGGGCGACCGCGTAATTGCTTCTATGCAACGCGTTGCAGGGTCTTGGAAAACAAACGTTAGCCTAGGCGCGAAGCCCGTGCCATTCCAGCTTAGCCGAGAGCTTGAAGACATGGCGGTGAGGACGGCGAAGACTATCGGCTGCAAAGTGGCTGGTGTGGATATTTTGGAGGGTCCTGACGGACCGTTGATTGTCGAGCTTAACAGTCAGCCCGGATGGAGGGGGTTGCAGTCTGTTACCAAAGCGAACATTGCAGACGAGATTGTCCGGTATGTTCTCTCTGAGCTGAAAGTGTAGGAGAACCAAAAATGAAAGAGGTTCAAATCTCACGGATAGACATCTCCACCCAAAAAATTGAGCGAAAAAGAGATTCTGTGGCGGAGGAGAGACCCCTCCACATCTTCTTAAATCAGACGCACTACGTAACCATCCTCTGCTCCCCAAGTCAGTTGAAGGAGCTGGCGGTTGGACACCTCCTCTCAGAAGGGGTGTTGAAGTCTATCGATGACATAAGAGAGATACGTCTGGAGAAGGATGGGAAATGTCGAGTCAGGTTGAAACCCGGTGTGGACGCCGAGAAACGGATTTCGGTTTCACAACCCTTTGCGCGCCTGATTGTTTCTGCGTGTGGTTCACCTGATTATTGGCCGCTGTCTAAGCTCATAGACCGACTCGATCTCTCTAAAGTGCCCTTAGGTTTGACCGTGGAGGCAAAGGTTGTTTTAGAGTCGGTTAGGCGACTGAACAGGCTTGCAGAAACGTTTAGAAAGACGGGTGGGGTTCACGTAGCGGCGCTTTACTCTGCGAACGGCGAGTTGAAGACTCTCGCGGAGGATGTGGGACGCCACAACGCGGTCGACAAAGTCGTTGGGACGGGCGTGTTAAAAAGACTGAATTTTGAAGATTGCTTTCTAGCATCAAGTGGACGACTCACTGGAGACATTGTTTTAAAGTCAGCACGAATGCGAATTCCAATTGTTGCTTCTATGACTGCGGCTACTGACTCAGGTGTGGAGACTGCTCAGCGCACGGGATTAACGTTGGTCGGCTTTGCGAGAGGAAAACGCATGAACGTTTTTACGCATCCAGAACGGATTGTTTTCAAAGCGGATTGAGGACTGCACTTGAAGAGATCGGCAGTGATTCTCGCTGGCGGCTTCTCCAAACGTCTTGGTCGAGACAAAGGTTTAGTTGAGCTAGCAGGCAAGCCTCTGATTCTCCACGTACTTGACAGAATGTTTGGGGTTGTGGACGAAACGTTGGTGGTTGTGAGTTCGGATAATCAGAAAGTGGCTTTTGAACGTACACTGGGTCAGAGGACTAGGGTTATTATTGATAAGCGAGAAGAGAAGAGCCCTCTCATCGGCGCGTTAACTGGTTTTAAGTGTGTGCAAGGAGAATACTCGTTGCTGCTTCCCTGCGACACCCCATTTGTTTCCAGCAACATCGGGTCGCTTCTCTTAGATCTATGCATCAACAGAAGCGCGGTTATTCCAAGATGGCCAAACGGATACATAGAGCCTCTTCAAGCAGTTTACCACACGAAATCGGCTTTGACCGCGGCAAGAGCGGCTCTAGAGCAAGAAAAGCTGGACTTAAGGTCGATGATCGCCTCTTTGAAAGGTGTGCGGTATGTTTCAACGATGATCCTCCAGCAACTAGATCCAGAGTTGCTAACATTTTTTAATGTAAACAATCCTAGGGACCTGAGAAAGGCAGAGTCCAGAATGTGTCACATAAGTCAACGAAAAGAGAATTCAGAAAGCAAGAAAGAGTATGATTAGGTGAAAAAATTATGATTCAGATACACGGCAGGTGTGTGGAGATGTCCCCCGCAAACTCCCCTTTTTTTCTTGATACTAAGTATGGCGGAGGATCTAACTGGCTAGCGAGTGCCGCCTTCTCTTGATCCACTCGCTCAGAAACCCAATGGCTGATTTCGTGGTATAGTACTTTTGTTGGTTAAGAGTTCTACAGTGCATAAGGGTGTCTAGTGGAGTGCTTGGGCTTTACGGTAAGGCGTATTGAGTGGGACGGCGATAGGTAGTATTCGGCGGAATACTGTAAGTTCGTGATGGGACACGACACCTTGAACCCACTCTAAAGAGTGAAGCCTCTGGACATCGCAATTGCTAACGGCAGGATGACAAACCTGTGTCCAGACCTGCCAATCCTCACTCTAACGTCGGGATAAAAAGGCTAAATGCCCTCCCCGACTCGAAGCCCACGAAAGGAAAGCCGACATCAAATAAGCCTATTCGTGAAGCCTCGTAAGGCTTAGACGCTACGTAGCGTTAAATTGCCCGTCGGCTGAGGTTCACCACTCCAGACAAAACCCTCACCCCTATTTATGAGGAAAACAACATGATTATTTGTGAAGCGGAGTTTGAAACACCTGATCCTAAGAATCCTGACTTCTCCATGACGGAAGTGGACTACTACGCTTGGATACCTTACGACATGGCGACCCCTGAGACTCCAAACCACAGACTAAGCCTAAGAAAAAATCTGAAGACAGGCGAATACGAGCTTTACCGCAGACTCTTTCAACGCCGAATAATCAGCCGAAAACAGATCACCGTAGAGATCCAAATTTGAGGTGGAATCCTGATGAAAATTGTAATTCAAGGATATTGGGGTGCTGTCGTTAAAAGCGTAAAAAGCGTGCCTGTGGACACGCCGTGTCTACACAATCAGATTGAGGTTCAAGCAGGTTCAAGTCCTATAAACAAACCTAAAAGACTATGGATTTAGGCACAGGTCAACCGAAAAACCATGAAAAACCTAAAACACGCAAGAGTTTAAGCAAGCCCACCCCAAAAAACACCCAACTGCAAAAATCCCAAGTTTGGTCTAGATCAAAGGTTAGACAAACTACTTCCTATCGCACGTTACATCAGAATAATAAGCCCCGCTGGCGCGCTCAAAACCAAAAAAAACAAAGACGCTCTTAGAAGAATAAGCAAGGCTGGTGCTAAGGTAAGAACACACCCAATGTTACACGCCAGAATCTTTTGTGTTCCAGATAGGAGGGTTTTGGTTGTTGCTTCTTACCTTGGTTGTTGTTTTAAGTGAAGCCGTCACTTATTTGTGGGTTCAAATCCCACTTTCCCTTCCCTTTTTTGGGAGTGAAAACTTGTCAAATAGTAGATTTTGGCTTGAACAAGCGAAATGAGACTTCAGCATGGCGATAAGGCTACTGAAGTCTGGTTTAATGGACATCTGGAGAGCAATAACTTGATAGAACCCATGCTATGCCAAACAGGAACAGCCTAAAGACCTCTCCTCCGCAACGAGTGAGCCGCAGAAACCAGATTCGATGGTACAAGAGCCTTTCTAATCAAAACCAAAGACAACGTTATGATCTAGAACAGAAGAGGTATTGTCTACACTCGTGGGCTTCCATAAAATAACTCAAGAAGGCAAAAACATAGATGCGAGCTACATATTAGATGTAGAAATCTGCTACTTCAACGCTCTGAGGGAATAAGCGAGTTTATGCCTTCCCAACGCCGATGCTCAACTCAAAGGATTTTGTTTCGAGTGTTCAGATTTCCATCATTCTTGAAGTGACGGAACGACCTCATTTTTAGGGTAAAGATGTGCTTTATAAAGGTGCAAAGCGCAAGGGATAGGCTGTTGATTCTATGTGTTCTGTTAGAGCCCATTTGCAATATTCGTCAATTTTCATGTCGTTTCTCTTGGCCAGACTAAGCAGCCTTTCGTAGAGTTCCATGTCTCGCTTGCTTCTTTTGTCGAAAGTAGTCTTCAAGATTATGTACATTCCCTTTGGCATGCCTCTTTTCATCTTGCCGGATGCAACTCTTGCGAGTTCTCTCTTGAAGGCTTCGTGCCCCTCGGTTTCCGCTAGTTCCGCCAATTCATCTTGTAGCTCTGATCCAAGCTTCATTCGGGCAATTTGTAACCCATCAGTAAACAAGATATGGCCTTTAGACAGATTCTTCTGCATTTTTTCAGTCAACTCCAGAACCTTCAACCACTCACTCAGCGTCGAAGCGGGGATACCCATCCGCCTTGCCGCACCCCTCAAACCAGTGGGAGATAAACTGATGTGTTCGCTCAGTTGCCTGGCCCTGACAACGGGATCTAGTTCCTTCCTAAAAATCTCCAAATTCTCGGTCAAGGAAGCTTCCCTCGCCTCTTCGTCGCTCATATTCTCGATCAAACACTCAACACCAACCACGAAATGTTTAGCGCCGATCCTTTTTTTGGCTAGAAAACGTCGCCTACCAACAATCACTCCGTAACCATCGCCTTCTGGCCTGGCCTTAAACGCTTGGACGATTTTTCCCTTCATCAAGTTCGCGATCAAGTTTTTGTCCTTTTCAGACTCTCCGAAAGACTCTCCGTAGCGGACATTCATTTTGCTTACGTGAAACTTCTCAACCGGGATCCTCTCGCCCGTCTTAGGCATTTTCTCCGCCATGCTTAACACCACCAGGGATATCCAGTATTTGACAAGATAGTGCCACCTTGTGTATCACGTTGATTAACACTGAAACAGCATATAAGCGTGTCTCTTATAACGGTGTTATATTTATTAATCTTTTTATAATGTTCGGTTACCGTACGGGAGGTCACATAGAGTTCACAAAAGGGATGCAAAAAGAGAGAAGTCTGGAAAGCACTAACTAGCACTGCATACTTATGAGTCCTTTGTCATATTCTGTGAGCATGCATGCCTAGGCGCGCGCATCCATCATCATTTGAGCTGAGGAACTGCTCTAGATTGATCCGCCGTAGTTTTTGCTTAGGTCAAAGAGGTCTGAAGCGTCAATCTTTTCGTCGCTGAAGTCGCAGTATGGGTTCCAGTTGGGGTCTCCAGGTTCAGAACCATACGCATCGCTGAAGGCAATCAAATCAGACGTGCCAACCGCGCCATCACCATCCACATCGCCTAGAATTGTCACCAAGACGTCCCACGGCGCAGTTTCGGTGTTGTCGCTTATGTATGTTTCGTTGACGAGTGCGGATGTGTATGTCACTTTGATTTGTGCTCCCCCGCTTGGGGCAGTCGTGAATTCTATTTTGCCTGCAACATACGTTATAGTGTAGTTGTCAGGTTTGGTCATGAGAGTTCCATCTACGTAAACCTTTTCCGAATCTTCCAAAACTGGTTTTCTACTCGTAGTAAACGTTGTATTCGCACCGTCACCAGTCCATGTGTCCGTGTTGCTTAAACCCGCTGCGGCCGTTATGGTGTAAAAGCCGGGGTCTACGCCTGTAGTATTCCATGTGAAGAGGATGGTTGTGTTTTCTGTACATGCTAGGTCGGTGACGGTTGTGTAATTTTTTCCGGTTGGCAGAACAATAGCGGTGTCATCGTAGTATGTAGTGACATTGAAGGTTTCGGTGTAGGAGCCCACGTTTTTAACTGTGACGTTGATGGGCACGGTGTCGCTAACATTTCCCCTTCGTGGAACCTCGATGTTGACCACAGCCACGTTGTGAATCTGGATTAGGTCGATTGTACTGGTCTTGTTGTTGTCGGAAAGGTCATTGTCCACAGTAATGGTTGCTGTGGCATTAATCGTGTACGTGGCCGGCGCGATGCCTGAAGTGTTCCAGCTGAAAGAACTAGTGTTGGATGTTGGACCCTTAAGCAGCGTGAAGCTCGTGGAGTTTATGACCGTGGAGTCGTAATAAACCGTGAGGCTAACAACAGATTCGTCATAGGAGCCTACGTTTGAAACAGTCACATTAATGGGCACGGGATGCCCAACGGTCCCCAAGGTTTGGACGACAAGGCTAGTCACAGCCACATCGTGAAGCATAAATAACGTAACTGATTTAGTATCGGTGTTGTCGGTGGAGTTGACGTCAGTGGCAACTATGGTTGCTGTTGCATTTATATCGTACGAAGTATTGTTCAATAAACCTGAAGTGTCCCAGCTGAAGGAAGATGTCTTGGAGGTTGGACCCTTAGCCAGCGCAAAGCTCGTAGAGCCTATGAGCGCGCTATCGTTTTTAACCGTGAGCGTAACAGATTCATCGTAGGAGCCCTTGTTTGAAACAGTCACGCTGATGGGCACGGGCTGCTCAATGGCCGCCGTCGCTGGGACGACAAGGCTAGTCACAGCCACATCGTGAACCTTCGATAACGTAACTGACTGAGTGGCGCTGTTGTCGCCAGGTTCATCGTCAACGCCCGTTGGGTTCTCTGCACTCACCAGAACGGTTGCCGTGGCATTTATCGTGTACGAGGGTGGGGATGGGGCAAGGCCTGAGGTGTCCCAGCTCCAGGAAAACGGTTCACTCGATCCCTTTTCAAGTGTGAAGGTTGAGGACTTTATGACAGTGGTATCGTAGTAAACCGTGAGGTTAACGTTCTCGTCATAGGTGCCCTCGTTTATGACGGTGACGTCGATGGGCACGGGCTGCTCAATGGCCGCCGTCGCTGGGACGACAAGGCTAGTCACAGCCACATCGTGACTTGGCGGGATATTGCAGAAGAAGCCGTGTTGTAGTATCGTGTCGATGTCTTCGAACTCGTCTGCTGTTGCGTTGTAGCGAGTCATTTTGGTTTTGGCTTGTCCGATATAACTAAGGGTTATGTCGGAGAATCCATAGCCCACCACATGGAAGGTTACGTGGGCTAGGATGTCGTCTCCGGTTCCATTTGCGGATGCGGTGTCAGGGGGGTAGGGGGGGTAGTAGAAGTAGGCCATTGTTTTCCCTAGTCTGCCCAAACTGTTGTCAAAGTTTTTGGTGTCAAACGTGGCAGTCTCATTTTCTTCTGTGGTGATGAGGTTGCCATTGACAATTCCATCATATATATATGTTGCTTTTACTTCTGCACCAGCTCCTGGGGCATCATAGAACCATATGCAGCCTTCTGTGTATGCTATCATGTAGTGCGTATCTCGGGTCTGGAGAGTTTCATTTACATAAACCTTTTCCGAATCTATCAAAATTGGTTTTTCAGTCGTCCAGAAATCTTTTTTCGAACCGGTACCATCCCACGTGTCCGTATTATTTATGCCTCCGTGCAGGACATTTGGGTTATATTCTAGCTCGAACTGGTAACTCCAAATGTCATCTCCGGTGTAATTCGTTCTTATTGAAATCTGGTAGTTCGTGCCAGGCGTCAAACTTGTGTTCCAAGTCTCGGCTGGGACTATGTAAATTGCAGGAGTCTCTTCGGAAGATACTTTTATCGTGTTTACGGTAAGCCCGCCGAGCAGGCTGAGAATAAGCAGTATCATGGAAGATATCCACATTAGGTTTTTTTTTCTCATTTTCTCCCTTCTCCCTTCCCTTTCAACATAAAAGATGCATGCACGCATAATAGATTTACTCTCCCAGTAATTTAAAAGTTTCTACGTGAGCACCCGCTTCATCGATGAAATCGAACAATATGGACAACGTTTGCCAAAGACGATTTCAGATCTAAAACTGATTGGTCAATTTTTCTATTCCGCGCGCGCCCTTACTGTCACGTCTAA